>ENA-ORRQ01000623-ORRQ01000623.1-human-gut-metagenome-genome-assembly--contig:-NODE-623-length-32822-cov-5.445570_pt1 | contig 32822 bp, 29 predicted proteins | sample MGYA00242177_ERZ509138 | MGnify/ENA primary metagenome ERZ509138 (study PRJEB26280, sample SAMEA2338628) | human gut metagenome | biome: human gut; feature: human-associated habitat; material: faeces... | reverse complement strand
AACAGCCTCTCTTTGTCCTTCATAATGAGGTCGTAGGCGTCCGCGTCGTCGGAAGTCTGCGTCTTACGGTCGATTTTGCTCTCCACAAAGCGGGCTTTCTTCCCCTTCTTCTTGTCGATGGAGAAATAGCCCTGATGGGTCGTTCTGGCACTGAGCTTGTCCAGATAGCGGAGATAGGACTCGTCGCCGATCTTCCGCTGCAGATCACTTACAACGCTGTCGTACTCCTCTTCAAACATCTGAGCGTACTCGCCGTTGCGTCCTGCGTCGTCATCGCCGTCATAGCTGCGGTACTTAGACACCTCGTCAATGAAAAACAGGCTCAATACCTTAATGCCCTTACGGTACAGCTCCTGCTCCCGCTGGATATGCGTGCGGATGGTCTCGCGGATCTGGATGCGCCGCTGGAGCGCCACCATCTGTTCGCTGCCGCTGATCTGTCCGGCGTACAGTTTCAGGCCATTGAGGAACGTAACAGAGTTGTCCCGCCCGTCAATGCCGTCCGGAAGGATTTTGAACCGGTCGGCGTACTCATCCAGTCCATCAGACAGATCGTACAGATCATCGTTGCCGTTGACTTTCCGTACCACGGTGCGTGTACCGGTCTTGCCCTTTACCTCAAAGCCCAGCCGCGCAGTGGGGGACTTGTCTTTATAGAGGTCGATGCCCTCCAGATACACATAGCTGTTGGTGGCGGTGCTGCCCTGCAGCGTCACGCCCAGTGCGGCGATCTTCTTCACCAAATGCTGGTTGTAGGCGTCCATGGCGTCCAGACGATACACCATGTCGTACTTCTCTTTGTGGGTGGCGGAATAGCGCAGCGTGAATAGAGGACAAAACTTTTTCAGGCTCTCCTTGGTCTGCTTGCCCTCCACGCTCTGGGGCTCGTCGATGATGAGAATGGGGTTGGTTTTTGCAATAATGTCGATGGGCTTGCGGCTGCGGAAGGTGTCCAGCTTCTTATCGATAATGCGCTGGTTCTTGCTGGAGTTGAACGCCTGCATATTGATGATCATGACGTTGATGGCGCTGTCCGACGCGAAACGGTCAACCTCCGTCAAACGGTCGGAGTTATAGATAAAGAACCGTATCTTCTTGCCGTACTCGTCGGCAAAGTGCTCCTGCGTGGTTTGCAAAGACTTGTAGACGCCCTCGCGGATGGCCACCGACGGCACAACGATGATGTACTTGCTCCAGCCGTAACGCTTGTTCAGCTCGTACATGGTCTTGACGTATGTATAGGTCTTACCGGTGCCGGTCTCCATCTCAATGGACAGGTTCACGCCGGGGCCGGTCAGCTCGTCAGAGGGCCGCAGGCCGTTCCGCCGCTGGACAGCGCGGAGATTATCCAGTATCCGGCGGTTGGTCACTTCAGGGATGAACGGCTGGTTGCGGAAGCCCACTTCGCTGTCTTCCATGGAGAGTTGCTGCCCCGCCGTATCGCCCAGATCGCGGCGATAGGTCACCGTGCGGTAGGGCTGGCCGTTGAACACGTCGCAGACCGCCGCGGCGGCCTCTGCCTGAAAGGGCTGGTGTTTGAATTGAAGCTTCATCAGATCACCTTCACATTCGTATCCGGCGAGAGGTTTTTGAAGATCTCGGTGACGTTGATCTTGCTGTCGTCGCTGGCAAAGGAGCTGTCGCGGAACACGGCGCGGAGGGGATGCAGGTCAGCCATGCGGCGGATCACCGTGTCGGGGACGTTTTCATTGAAGCAGGCCACCAGCGCGCCATCGTCTACGTTGTGAATGGTGCAGCCATCCAACGTTTCCGCGCTGTGGGGCAGGTTGATCTCCACGCCCCAGTCCAGCAGGCAGGCGTACAGCAGGTCAAGGCCGCTGCGGTCAGGCTTGATGTTGGACACCATGCCGCCCAGCATGGTCTGTGTCAGCTCCTCCGGGTGGTAGTAGACGTCCTCCATGTTGCTCTCGTCCACGCGGAACACGCGGAAGCCGGTGTCCAGCTGAGCGTCGGGGTGCTCGGCCCTGATCTTGTCGCCGGCGCGGCGGATGCGCTCCTTGCCGATCTCGCAGATGTTCTTGTAGCCCGCCTTGTAGGCCTCGCTGGCTTCATCGCATTTTTCGGGAAACTGCACCATAATGAACTTGCGGTGTCCGCCGTCCTCGGCGTTGAGCTGCATCACCGCATGGGCGGTAGTGGCAGAGCCGGAGAAGAAGTCGAGGACGATGTCGTTAGTTGTGGGAACTGCCTTTACTAAAAACAATAGTAGATCAATGGGCTTAGGATAATCGAATATTTTTCCGTTAAATAATTTCTTCAACAACTCAGTCCCATTTCGATTCATTGCTTCAATACCCAACGAGGCAAACGGCTTGTCTCTGACAATGATGTTGCCATCGCCGTCCATTTTTTCATATTGCTTTGAAAAAAGACTCCAACCATTTTTTGTATGTACGAATTCTGCGAAGCCGTTTTCGAGTGCTTTCTGCATTTTATCTTTGCTATAACGCCAAGCGTATGGAGGGCCAAATTTCCCACCAGGGTATATTTGGGTACCATCGGGACAGATCATGGGATAATCCAAAGAAGGCGAGTATGAAAGTGTGCCCATTGCTAACGCTTGTCGTTTATATTTTCCGGCAAATGCTAATCTTTCGTCTGTAAGTGCATAGGCCGGATCTTTCCCTGTATCATATACCTGTCGGTTTGCAACAAACTTTGTGATATTCTTCGCATAGGCCATAACATATTCATGCTCGGTTTTATATTGAGCACTGTCATATGCACCGCTTCCTTTACTTTTCCATATAAACAGCACTAGTAGATTTTCTTCCCCGTAGACTTCGGCACAGATTTTGCGCAGGTTGTCCATTTCACAATCATCGATGCTGACAAAAACAACCCCATCGTCCGTCAGCAGATTTCTTGCCAGCATCAGCCGAGAATAAATCATGCTGCACCAGTCAGAATGAAATCGCCCGTTGGTGTCGGTATTCTTGAACAGACGGTTTTCGTCCTCGTCGTACATTCCCATCTGCGCGTTTTCTTCTTCCTGCGAGCGCATGAAATCGTCGGCGTAGATGAAATCGTTGCCGGTGTTGTACGGCGGGTCGATGTAGATCATCTTGACCTTGCCGAGATAGCTCTCCTGCAAAAGCTTGAGGACTTCCAGATTATCGCCCTCGATGTAGAGGTTTTCGGTGGTATCCCAGTCACGGCTGTCCTCCTTCACAGGGCGCAGGGTCTTGGTGATGGGCCGTGCCGCCTCTGCCATGGCCGCTTTTTTGCCCACCCATGTGAATTCATAGCACTCGTCGCCGTCCACCACCTCCCGGCTCAGAAGCTGCTTCAGCACCTCAAAATTGACGCCGCGCCTGATCTCACCGTCCTCGCCCCGCATCTCGGTAATGGCCGAGGGAAACAGCGCAGCGATCTTATCAATATTCCCTGCTACCATGTCAGGGGTTTCAAATGCCATGTGATTCATTTGACGTTCCTCTCTACAAAAGCAATGTTGAATGTACCTCTCACACCAATATTTGCAGGATCATGTACTGTACTAGAAACTACGATGGTATAGCCTTCTTTAATAAGATGATTCTCCAACGCTACTTGGCTATCACACAACCGCTTGAAGCATTCTGCATCCCCATATTCCATGGATAGAACATATTGGTTTCTTTCAACGCCGTGCGCTATCCGAATATTTTCGTCTGCGTAGCCCATAAGAATTTCGGTTGCTTTATGTCGAATTTTTTCTGCATCATTTCTTGTCATTTATTTTCTCCTCCAATCTCTTAATCTCCCTCCGCAGTTCCATCTGCTTTGCCAGATTCTTTTCTTTCTTCATCCTGGCCCGCAGCTGCTGGAGCTGCCGCTGGAGTTTTTCCTGCTCCTGCGTCTGCTCCACCGCATCTTTCAGGCTTTCCGCCGCCGGAGCATGGAGCGCGTCACCGGCCACAGCGCGGACGATGCCCTCGTATAGGCCATCCATATCCAGTGCCTGCAGCGGCAGGTGCAGCTCGTCCATGCGCAGCCACGGGGTAGCGTAGCTCTGCCGCAGGCGGAACACGTTGTCGCCGGTCTGCGCCGCCTCCTTGTAGCTGACCGACAGCCGCGCCGTGCCATCCGGTCGCTCCAGCAGAAACAGAATGTGATAGGGGATTTGCTTGTCCATCAGCTCCAGCGTCCGTTTGTCCAGTTTCTGTCCCGTCAGCTTGATGTGAAATACCTCAATCTCGCTGACGGTCTGCCCCTCGGCGATGTTCATGGTCTGGGGCGAGAGCTTGTTGCTCCATGTGATGAGCCGTATCTGCTCCACGAATAGGCGCTTCACCTCTGATGACACATCCAGATGCTCATAAAATTTTTGCTTGGGGACACGGCGGCCAAATTCTGTGGTTTTGGGCAGTTCCAACATCAGTGCTCCTCCTCTCGTACCACAAGGAAGCAGACCAACTGGAAGTCATCCAGCCCCGACACCTGACTGAGCAGCGCGCTGGTGCCGCCGGATTTGAACAGACTGTCCAGATCACTGTCCTCCTTGGCGTCCACGATGGACAGCACCGCATCCTCCAACAGGCTAGAGTAGACCTCCATGCTGCGGCCATCGTCCGTTTCGGCGTTGAAGGCCTGATACAGGCCCTCAATGGGCTTGTCCTTGCCGCGGCAGAGCTGGCGCATGGCGTCCAACGTGTCCTTGGGGGACAGGTGATCGTGAATGGTCACGCCGTCCTCGCTGAGATAGACCAGATAGTAGGGATGCAGGCGGTTGCGGCTGTCGATGTTCACCTCGTTGTGGACGTTTTTCAACACGAATACCACGCCTGCCGGTGCATCGGGCGTGGCCTTGGCCACGGCGCTGATCCCGCCGGGGCTGGTCTCCAGCTCCGGGTGGCGTTTGGCGTATTCCATCAGCTCCATGCGAAATTCATTCAGGCCAAGATCGGTGATGGACACGCCCGTACCCATTTCCTCCAGATCCACGACCTCTGTTTGCAGGCACTGCAATTGGCGGCGGCGATATTCCAAATCGCCCTGTTCCTCCGGCGAAAGCAGGTTGTCATCGCCGGTGGAGGTCATGACCAGCGCCTTCATACGGGTCTCGACCCGCGCTTTCAGGTTGATATAGTCGTCCAGCACCATATCCGGCCAAAAATTGATGAGCTGGATACGGTCGATACGCCCGAAGCGCTGCACCAGCCGCACGGGATTCCAGTGGATGTCGTAGTTCACAAGACAGTCGCAGTCCTGCAGGTTTTGGCCTTCGGAAATACAGTCGGTGGCGATGAGCAGGTCGATGTCAGGGCCGTCCGGCATCAGTACGGCTTTATCTTTAGACAGGGGTGAAAAGCAGGTCAGCACATTGTTCAGGTCTGCCTTGAACTTGGGGACGGTCGTTTTGCCATCCACCGAGCCGGTGATCAGTGCGGTATTCAGGCCGAAATGTTCCAATGCGAATTTGCTGACGTGGTCGAACAGGTAGGAAGCTGTGTCAGAGAACGCGGTGAATATGATGACCTTCTTGTTGTCGCCGTTCAGCGGATTTTCGATTTTCTCCGTCAGTGTTTCCAGCAGCATCTGCAATTTGGCGTCGTGGTCAGGTGTGATGTCCGCCACGGCATCCAGCAGGGCTTGCAGAATGGTAAGGTCTTCCTCCAGATCGCGCCTCCATGTGAGGTAGTCCATGTCCGCCAATTCGAGCTTTACCTTCTTGCCCACGGTGAACAGGTCGGCTTCCTGATCATCCGCGTCAAAGTCAGCGGCGGTCAGGTCGTGCAGTTCCACGATGCGGTTGGGGTCGTAATTGGCGATGGTGTCCAGTGTGGAGCGCAGCAGGTCTTGTATGCGCTGTAGCGTGAGGCGGAACGAGTGGACAGAGCTCTCCAGCCGTTTCAATAGGTTGATGCTCATCAGGCGGCGGATACCCTGTTCACGGCCAACCTGCGTCAGGCGGTTCTTGCCTTCGTGGTTCAGGTCGGCGTATTTCTCGGCGCGGCTGGGAAGTATGTAGTTGGAGGGCGTATAGATACTCAGCGTCATGCTGATAAGCTTGTCGTATATCTCGCCGTAGGTGATGGCATCTGGCAGGTCGGTCAGCGGCGGGCGTTTGGAGATGGGCGGCAGACGCTCCGGGAACTTGCCAATCTCGCCGACATTGTAGTATTTTTCAATGTGCCTGCGGGAACGGGCGATTGTAACACTGTCCAGTATCTCAAAAAAGTCGAAGTCCAGCATCCGCAGCAATTTGTCGGTGGTACGCAGCTCGATGTCCCATTCGCTCCATGTGTTGAATGCTTTCTGTGCAGTACGGAAAATCTCTTCTACCGTCCGGTGGGAGGATATCTTGTCGATCCAAGCGTTGCTGTTGCCCTCATAGGCCAGAGCCAGCTGATTCCGCAAGTCATAGAAACGATTGTTGACCGGCGTGGCCGACAGCATCAGTACACGGGTACGGGCACCGGGGCGGATGACCTTGTTCATCAGGTTGGTGTAGCGGTTTGCCTTGCCGGCGTCGTCAATGTCGCCGCCGTTGCGGAAGTTGTGGGATTCATCGATGACCACCAGATCGTAGGCACCCCAGTTGATCTTGGAGAGATCCAGTTCACCGGAGAATCCCCGTGTCCGGGACAAATCGGTGTGGTACAGCACATCATAGCGCAGCCGGTCACCGGCGATGGGGTTGTTGACATAGTTGGCCTTATAGGTCATCCAGTTATCACTGAGCTTCTTGGGACACAGCACCAGCACACGGAGATTGCGGTTTTCATAGTATTTGATGACGGCCAGTGCCGTGAAGGTCTTGCCCAAGCCAACACTGTCCGCAAGAATACAGCCGTTATATTGTTCCAGCTTGCTGATGATGGCTAAGACCGCATCCTTTTGGAAGGTATAAAGCTTGTTCCAGACTTGACTTTCTTTGAAGCCGTTGGCCTCGTTGGGCAAGTCGTCTTCGCTGATATTCTCCAAAAAGTCAGAGAAGATGTTATACAGCGCAAAGAAGTACAGAAACTCCGGGCTATTCTCGCGGTAGGCAGTGGTGATTCGTTCCAGCACTTGATCGGTAACATCCTTCAGTTTGCGTCTGTCGGCCCAAAGCTGGTCAAACAGTGTCAGGTAGGCGGCGCTTTCCGGGGTATCGATCTCGTTGATCATACTGAACATGTTGCCGCCGCGCTCACAGCCCAAGTCGGCACGTGTAAATCCGTTGACAGGCGCAAAGGCGCAGGGAGCAGCGTTTTCCACTGTCATAAATCCGGGCATCAGCTCAGAAGTCACGTTGGATTTAAATGACGCTTTTCTCCGAACCCACTCCGCGCACTCGCGTGAGATGGCTTTTTGCGTAAACTCATTGCGAAGCCGTATTTCAAATTCGCTTCCATACAACGTTTTTTCACGGTTCAGACGGGGAATATAGAATTCCCTCTGCGCCTTTCCCGGCTGCTCTGCCAAAAAGGTCGGGGAGGTGAAAATAAACCGCAGGGCGTCTATGCCTTCCAGCTGAGTTTTTAACTCTTCAAAGGCATAGACAGAAAAGCACGCCGCCGCAATAGAGAGCTTGCTGCCGGGCTCCAGTTTTTCTTTCAACTCGTCCGATAGCTTATCCGTAATATTGTTGATGATCTTCATAACCCCACCTGCACTTTGCATTTTATCTTTAGTCATCGAAATTTATAAAATTATATTTATAGTATATATTCAAAGCTAAAAAATATCAATGGTCTGTTTATTTCTCCCAAAAACTATTCATAGTATAGAAAAAGAGGTGAGGACCATTGTCGATTGCAAAAATTATCGGTGAACGGCTGCGCGCCTACCGTATCCAAAAAGGATGGAGCCAGGAGATACTGGCGGAAAGAGCGGAGCTCCATCATACCTATATCGGTCAGTTAGAGCGTGGTGAGAAGAATGCTACGATTGAGAGTATTTACAAGGTGACAACAGCACTGAACATTCCGCTGTCGGCTTTGTTTGAGAATATATCGCCATCATCTGAGGTACAAGACTATGCCTCTTTGAGTTATGATCTGATACAAAAGCAACCTCTGCCGGAGCAGGAGATGCTGTATGAGATATTGGAACGCATTATAAGATTTAAACAAGGTACAAACTCTTATTAAAAGTAAAAGCCACCCGAAAAGGGTGGCTTAAAAATAGCCCGATGCGGAGGTTCACTCTGCATCGGGCTGTTTTTCGCGGTCGATGGTTTCATTGATCGCGCGGTAGATGAATGCGTTGGTAGACTCCCCGTTGGCGGCGGCGTGTGCTTGAATGCGAGCCTTATTGCCTTTGGGGACGCGGAAAGTGATGCTTTCCAGCTTCTCCTCACGGTATTTTTTGTTGGCGCGCAGCTGCGCTTCTGTCTGTGCCATGTGAGCTCCTCCCCAAAGATGCTTTTATCATTATAACGAATTATCTTATGTGAAGCAAGAACTATTGCGTTGGTGTGACCTCACATATTTTACAAATTATCTTTCTTATTTTTGGCATCTTCGACTATTGATGTGAGGTCACATACGTGCTATACTGTCCTTACAAAAGAAAAACAACGGCAGTTGCAGGGAGTTGGCGCTCCCTACAACCTGCGCAGGTGGTAACAGCACCTACACAACGGACAAATCCGCACCGCATGGGGTTATTATACCCGTTTGACCCTGATTTTGCAAGCGGAATCCGGTCTATTTGTCATACTCATGACACCGTGTAGTGCCTCGGCCTGCACGGTGTTTCTCTTTTCTCATTTCACAGAAAGGAGGAAAACGCATGAGTCAAGATCGTATTCCGTTTCCCGCGTCCCCGGCATGTTCTACGTCCCCGGCTCATAGGCTGTGGCGAGGGGGAATGAACATGGAAGTCAAACACACCCATCCGCAGTATGAGGATCCGCAGGCGCGGCAGCAGCAGATGAAGGATGCCTACGCCGCCTGCATGGCGAAGCTGCGGGCGCTGCGGACGGCCCAGCGGGAAAAGACCGCATGAAAACAGACGCGGTATACGCCCGCCAGTCCGTGGAGAAAAAGGACAGCCTGTCCATCGCGGGACAGATCGACCTGTGCCGCCGCACGGCGGGCGGCGGGGAGCTGCGAGTCTACAAGGACGCCGGCTACTCCGGCAAGAACACCGAGCGTCCCGCCTTTCAGCAGCTGATGAAGGACATCCGCGCCGACCGCATCGGCACGCTGTACGTCTACCGGCTGGACAGGTTTTCCCGCAGCGTGGCGGACTTCGGTCAGCTGTGGGAGATGCTGCAGGAGCACCATGTGGAGTTCGTGTCGGTCAACGAGAACTTCGACACCAAGACGCCCATGGGGCGGGCTATGCTGCACATCATCATGGTGTTCGCCCAGCTGGAGCGGGAGACCACCGCGGAGCGCGTGCGGGACAACTATTACCGCCGCGCGGCACTGGGCGCATGGCCGGGAGGTCCAGCACCCTACGGCTTCGACAATGGCCGTGCACGCGGACGGGATGGTAGGGAAGTCCCGTCCCTCATCCCCAACGACAAGGCGGCGGTGGTGCAGCGGATCTTTCAGGAGTATGCCGCCGAGGGCATGTCACTGGGGCTGCTGGCCCGCAAGCTGACCGCCGAGGGTATCCCCGCCCCCAAGCGCGCCACATGGGACAACGTGACGCTGTCCCGCCTGCTGCACAACCCCGCGTATGTGATGGCAGACGAGCAGGTGCGGCTCCACTATCTGGGTCAGGGCGTGGAGGTCACCGGCCCGCCGGAGGCCTTCGACGGTGTACACGGCGTGCTGCTGGTGGGCAAGCGGGAGGCCAACGCGCGGAAGTGCACCAAGACCGAGAACCATCGGGCGTCTGTGCTGAACAGCGTGGGCATCGTGCCATCGCCGCTGTTTCTGGCGGTGCAGGCAAAGCTGGCTCACAACCGTCAGGTAGGTAACAGCGGCAAGGGCAAGCACACATGGCTCTCCGGCCTGCTGAAGTGCGCCAAGTGCGGCTACAGCCTGTCCGTTGTGGTGGACAAGTCCTATCGCTATCTGGCGTGCAGCGGGCGGTATAATATGAACCGCTGCGACGCCGCCATCCACGTCAAGCTGGCAGAGCTGGAAACGGTGGTGCAGACGGAGATGGAAAAGCTGCTGGCGCAGTGTCCCCGGGAGCCCGTTGTGCCGAAGCCGGAGGATAGCTATACCCGGCGGCTGCTGGAGCTGGATCGCCGTGCCGAGCGCCTGATGGATGCCTTTGCCGAGAGCGAGGATCTGCCCGCGTCCTATCTGCAGAAAGCACTGGGGAAGATCGAAAAGGAGCGCGAGGCGCTCCGGCAGGCCCAGCGGCGTGAAGCAGGCCGCGTTCCGCTGCCGGAAAAGCTGGTGTTCAGCGAGTTGTCCTTTGAGGAGAAAAAGACCGTGGCCGCCCAGTTCATCCGCCGCATCGAGGTGGCAAAGGACAGCGCAGAGATCATCTGGGCGGTGTAAATCTAAATTGATACAAAAGAGGAGTAACCATTATGAACGACGAACGTAAAGCAACTATTGAAGTAGACATGACCGACGACGAGTGGATCGAACTGTTGTGTCTGTGTGAGGAAATCAATCTGACGCCGGAGGATCTGGCTGTGGCATTCTGTCAGGAGGTCATCCGGCAGCAGGCGCTGCTGCGTATTATCGCCGCCGCTGTTCGCGCCGATGTAGCCAATCAACTCAATCGATAACGGGAGGAATTGCACCTATGAAAATCGAAAACAAAACACCTATCGCGGAGGAGATCATCCGCAACAACCCCACCGGCCACGGCCTGTTCGCCGGTATCGGGGACAACTTCAACAGCGTGGCCCAGGTCATCTGTGAGCTGATGGACGACGCGGTTTCCAACCTCCGCGCCAACAGCGGCGATCCCGAGCTGTCCATGAGGGTAGTGCTATCGCTGGAAAATCTTGGCGATGCCGTGGAGATCACCGTGACGGACGGCGGCACGGGCATTGCTGACCTCGGTAGCGCCCTGACTATCGCATGTCGGGACGGCGCGCAGACGCCGCTGAACGAGCACGGCTTTGGATTGAAGCACGCGCTGGCCTCCTGCGACAGCAGCCCCAGCCAGCAGTGGAGCATCCGCACCCGCACGAAGGACGACGCCGCGGCAAACCAGTACCGCGAGGTCAAGGCACCATATTCCATGGGCACATCTGAACTGGACAAGCCCATGAAGGTGCGTTTCTATTCAGGTACGGGTGATTTGCCCCACCCCACTGGCACATTGATCTCCGTCCGCTGCCCTATGGCGAAGTTCCGGACGGTGAAGCCCGACCGTAAGGCAGCGCCCTCCGACTTCCACAATCTGGTGCGGTACATCATTGAGGAACTGCGGTACGTCTACGCGGGCATTCTGGCGAATACGCCCATCACCATGGAGGTGTGGGAGATCAGCGGCGGCGAGGAAACGCAGCATACGCTGACGCCGCTGCTGCCGGTGTGGGAAGAGGGCAGCGTGAAGGATTACGGAGATATCCCCTGTAACCTGGGCGGCGGCCCGCTGACGATTCGTTGTAAATACGGCAATATCCTGAAGAATCCGTCCAACGCCATCTACTATAAGTGCAACATGGAGTCCAGCGGCGTGGAGCTGCGCATCAATGGACGCGCCATCGAGCACGGAATGTTTGACCGCGTCTGGGGCGAGGCCATCCATCCCAGCCAGAACCGTTTTTTGGTGCAGGTGGATCTTATCTCGGACAACCCCGCCGCGCTGCCCGCCACGAAGAACACGAAAACTTCGTTCTGTGAAGCGGATCCGCGCCTGAAGAACCTGCTCAGTTGGATCGCGTCCTACGTCCCCGCCCCGGCCAAGGATGTGGACTCGGTGGAGCTGCGGTACGTCAAGGAGTTGACCGCCAGGCGTGAGAATGATCCCACCGCTCTGCGGGTGAGCCGTGAGGAGCCTGTGTTCCAGAAGATCGGGCTGAAGGCCAAGGTTGACCTGTTCGTGGGCTATATCGACCGTGTGACCATCTACGAAGCCAAGGCAGGAAAGACCAAGGCGCTGGACTTGTACCAGCTCCGCATGTATGTGGATGGCTGCGCACTGGACAACAAGCCTGTAGATGAGGCCGTACTGATCGCCAAGCGTCATTCGGCAGAGGTGAAAGAACTGCGGGACATTCTGAACACCCTGACCGCACCTGACGGACGTCCCTACAACTTCCGGCTGGCTACGTGGGATGAAGAGGGCATCGTGATCCGCCAAAGTGCGTGAGAACAGTCAGAGGAGTGAGAATATGACCGATGAAAGCAAAACGCTGCTTTATGAAGACCCTCATTGTGATGATGAGGACGAGGAGATGGACAGGCGCATCTCTCAGGTAGCTTTTATCGCGTATCAGCAAGCCAAGATGAAGGGCTTGCCCGTGGCTCGCTATGACGCGGAGAAAAAGGCGACCTATTTGCTGTACCCTGACGGACACTGCGAGTATGTGGACAAGCCACCTGAGAAAGCGCCGTCATCCGCTGGACTTGCGCCGCAAAATCAGGTACAATGGGAGCAGAAATTCACAAAAGAGAAAGGACGAACGACCATGACATATACTTCCGCACAGGCCAACAAGCTGCTGAAAAAGCTCAACGACGAGCACGCCGCCCTGCTGGACAAAGAGAGCCGCAGCAAGGATTTTCGCGCCGCCATGGGCGAGGACGTGGAGTCCGTACGCCCCGCCTACGACTACGCTGATACCCAGAAGAAGTTGGCGGAACTGGAACGGCGCATCCGTAAGGTGAAGCACGTCATCAACGTGTTTAACGCCACCCATGTTATCCCCGATTTCAACATGACCATCGACGAGATGTTGGTGTATATCCCTCAGCTGACCCAGCGCAAGAACAAGCTGGCCAACATGAAAGCCCGCTTGCCTAAGCAGCGGGTGGAGGAACAGTACGGGCGGCAATCCAATATTATCGACTACTCTTACGCCAACTACGATTTGACGGCGGTGGAAGCCGACTACGAAAAGGTCAGCGATGAGCTGTCCCGCGCCCAGCTGGCACTGGACGCCGTGAACCAGCGGGACACGTTTGAACTGGCGGAGTAAAACCCGTTCCGTCGCACTGTCCGCGCCGTTTTGAAATTACAAGTGGTGACCTCCGACCGTGTTCAATGTTGCTGCGGAGGCGGGTTATTCTATTTGTTATTGGGTTATGTGGCCCGTGTTCCATGTTTCGGGTCATTGATGTAACTGGCTGCGGAAGTCGCGAAAAAACTTTTCCCCGGAGGTCGAAGTACGGTTATAGACCTCCGGTTTTTCATCAGGAAAAGTGTGCAATGATTGCACACTTTTCCAAAGGAAGGTGAGGTATGAACGTAAAAGAGTTGATCCTGAGCCATCCTGCGGTGGACATCGCCGCTGCGCTGGTTGACCGGCTGGACATTGAACCCGGCAAAAGCTCTATGCCTCTCTCCACGAAGCAGAGGAGTTAGACAAACTTCCGCCGGAGGAGAGGGCAAAACGCTTTTTCTCTGCGGAGGAGGTCTTTGCCGAGTTGGGCATCCCTGAACCTTCCGAGGAGGAACGGCAGGAAACGCATCGGTAGATGTGCAGGGAGATGCTGATCAATAGTCTGAGAACGTATCAGGTGCTTGAGAAATATGTGAAAAAGTAATAAACATAGAAGGCCATCGGCAAATAGCCGATGGCCTTTTCTGTCAGTACCGCGTCACGCCTGCACCCTATACTTCACACGATTCCCATACCGCGTTGAGGTCAGTAGGCCCAGATGCTCAAACTTCAGCACAAAGCTGCGGATGGTGGCGTAGGCGGCGTTGCCGAAGTCCTTTTCCAGCTGCTTGGTGGAGAACTCAGCTTCCCCATACGCGGACAGGACGAAGCTCCACAGCGCTTTCTCTTTCTCCGTGACCTGCCCCTGCGACAATGCAGCCTGAAACGCCTCGGTCGTCCGGCGGGCAGGGATCGCTCCGTTCAGCTTGTGATACACATTTTCAATGAAATACACCAAAAACGGCGTTACGTCCAGCACGCCGCTGATGTGGGCGTTCTCCTCGACCAGCGTGTAGGCATCGTAGTACCCCTTACGGCTCTTGTTGACATACTCAGACAGCGGCACGAACAGGGCGGAGGAATACCCCTGCTGTACCAGATACCACAGGTGCATCAGCCGTGCCATTCTGCCGTTGCCATCAAAGTAGGGGTGCAGATAGGCAATATAGAAGTGGATCAGAGCCGCTTTCAACAGGTCGTTGCTGTCGGAATCCTCATGGATGAAGCGCACCAGTTCGCCCATGCGCTCCGGCAGCTGCTGCCACGGCAGTCCGGTGTGCTCCACCTTGGAGCCGACCACGTACACACTGTCGTGCCGGTAGAAGCTGCCGGGGTGCAGACGGTCTTCCTCCGGCAGATAGGCACCGATGGCAGTCTCATACAGCTGATGGATAGATGCTTCGGTGATCCTGTTGGCGGGGTCGCTGATGAACCCCAGCCCCTTTTTCATGCCATAGATGCGGTTCTCGCTTTCATCCGCCGGAGCAAAGCCGGACAGGATCTTACGGACGCTGTCGCGGGAGAAATCCACCTGCTCGATGGTGAAAGTGGAGATGATCTCCTCCTCCATGGCCTTCGCGCCGTAAAGCTGCGTGCTGCTCTGCGGCGTCAGCAGGATCCGGGCGGCAGAGAGATGCACCTGCGCGACACTATCCAAATAGACAAGCTCCTGCCCGGGAAAGTCCTTCAGCGGCAACGGATGGTAGAAACCATTCTTCAGCAGCGAGACAAACTCTCCCATATCCGCCTGCGGATATTTATAGCCCAGCTTCTTCAAGTCCAGCACACTTTTATCCGACAGCATTTTCGTAAACAACGCAGCGTCCATATAGCACCTCCTGTTGATATTAAATGGTATCAGTTGATATCAGTATACAGAAGTGTTTCCGGAAATGCAAGAGGGAATACCGTCACAGGCCTTGAAGGATCCAAGATCGAAATCCTGCGGCCCAAAAGTGACGAAATCAACATCAGGTTTCAGAGGAGCTTTCTTGAAGTAAATGTATTCACAAATTGGTAGAGATAGCTTCCTGCGTCATCCACACCTCACCGGAGGACAGCTCATCGGCACCTTGCGCACGCACCCTCAAATTTGACCTCTTCCGCGCCTGAAACGTCCCTCAATCGCCTCATTTACAGGTCAAATTTTGGGCTGATGCGCATCGCCGTCAATCCAGCAAACCATTGCGGCACAACGCCTTTAAGTCATTTCCGGTTGCTCCACATCCCACTGGATGGGCTCCATACCCATAGCACGGATGGCGGCAATGACGTGGTCATCATACTCGCCGTAGGGGCAGCGGATCAGCGTGGGCGTCACACCGGTGACGGCACTGATGCGCTCATTGCTGGCGGTGATGTCCGCCGTGATCTGCTCTGCCGACAGGCTGTTGTAGTGGTCGTGGTGGTTGGAGTGACTCATCACCTCGTGCCCTGCATCGTGCAGCGCCTTCACCGACTCAGGGTACTTTTCCACCCAGTCGCCCACCACGAAGAATGTGGTTTTGACATGGTACTTCTCCAGAATGTTGATGAGGGTCTGGGTATCCTCGTTGCCCCACGGTGATGTAAAAGTGCGGCAGTTCACGGAGAACTGTCGCACTTCTTTATTGTGCTTTTATGATAGCATAAATGCGTCCTATCTGCAACAAAACTTGGTTCAAAAGGTGAAAACTTTTTTGATAGCTGGTTATGGCAAAAAACATTGTCGGACAAGCAATTGCCGATATTTGTTTTGTGATTTTAGTCGGGAAACCAGAATGGATGCTCACCACATTTCTGCCAGCAGGAAATCCTGAAGATGCACGATCTTAATGCCGTTTTCAATCCCCGCATCCATGTCATTCAGGGTGACAACATATTTGGGGTAGCGGTGATGTTTTCGGGAATGTCCATCTCGGTGTACCGCCTGCAGATGATATGATCCGCAGACACGCCCCGCCGCAGCAGCTCCTCCTCCAGCAAAGCGCGGCAGCTATTCCTCTGCAGCCGTCAGCGGACGAAGCGCAAGCGGGGTAAGTGGTTACATAAAAGAAGACGAGGCACGGCGAAAAGTGTATAAACAGGCGTGTTTCGGGTTTACATAATTTATGATGCGGGAGAGTATGTAACCTGCTCCGCCGGAAACTGTCGGCCGGTGTGGTCGATGGTGCAGGGCGGGGGGGAGGATGAGCTGGGAGATGGGGAGGACGGTGTAGCCGTCGTTGATGAGGCAGGTGAGGATAGCGGGCAGCGCCTCCGGTGTGTGGAGGGCGGCGTTGTGGAACAGCACGATGCTGCCCGGCTGTACCTTGGAGGTCACCCGCCGGCAGATGGTGTCCGCGTCATAATCCTTCCAGTCGAGGGAGCCCTATCGGCAAGGACTTGAAGCCGCTGCGGCGTAAGGGGTTTCACAACATGACCTCCTCCATAAAGATAACGAGGAGAATGCAGGGACTGAACCGCCAAGCAATTAAGAAATCTGGTGCCGGAACTGACGGAATAGTCTTTCAGAAATTGCCGCGAAAGCTCCCACACCGCACACATAACGAAAGCTCTGAATCGACCTGCGGCGCAGCTCCAAAACGAAAACCATCTTGTCGGGGGGCAAGCCGCTGATCGCAGTGAGCGGCACTTTATGACAGCAGAAGCTCGATCAGTTCCTCATTCTTCAGCCCGCTGAAATAACGGCCCGCATCCTCCTGCGCCAGCGCATCGCGGAGGCTCTGCGCCTCCAGCCGCACGCCCACCAGCTTTTCTGCCAGCACCTTCGGCTCCACCACACTGAAAAAGTCACCGGTGAATGCGATATACCGGATGACGCCGCGGTCGGTGGACAGATGCGCCTCCACACCGCCGCAGGCGGGGAAGCGCTTCTGCCTGGTCATCTCGCATTCCTGGGACTGGCCATAGTTCCATTCCCACGTGGCGTACCGCTGCTCCCGCAGCCGAGCGATCTGCGATTTGTCCTCCTCGGTAAAGACATACTCCTCGCCAGGCTGCTGCGCCAGAATGCTGTCCAGCAGCACGCGGCGGAATTCCTCCAGCTCCACGGGATGGGGCATATGCTGCCGCACGGTGGTGACGCGGCTTCGGACGGAGGCCACGCCCTTGGCGGCGATCTTTTCCTGATCCACATGAAGGGCCTGCGCCACCCGGTCCAGATCGGAGTCGAACATGATGGTACCGTGGTGCATGACCCGTCCCTCCTTCAGATACTGGGAGTTGCCGGAGAATTTCTGCCCGTTGATGGTCATGTCGTTCCGCCCGTTGACCTCAGCCTGAACACCCAGAGCCGCCAGCGCAGCCACCACCGGCTGACAGAACAGCTTGAAGTTGATGGACTCCATACTGCCGACATCGGCGATAAACGTGAAGTTCAGGTTTCCCATGTCGTGGTACACCGCACCGCCGCCGGACAGCCGTCGTACCACTCGCACACCGTTTTCGCGGACGAATTGCTGGTCGATCTCGGCGGCGGTGTTTTGGTGCTTGCCGATAATGATGGCGTTGTCATTTTGCCACAGCATGAAATAGGTGCGGTCCCGAGGGAGCGCGTCAAACACATACTGCTCCGCCGCCAGATTCCACGCAGGATCGGTGGTGTAGAGGTTCAGATAAGAGAGTTTCGGCTGTGTCATGGCAATAGGCTCCTTTGTTCTATGATGCGTGTTTCAGGATCGATGTATCGCTCAGCTGTTTTTCGGCAGCGTCGATCGGTATTCGCTGGGGGTCACGCCAGTTTTGGCCTTAAATACCCGCATGAAGTTCTGGATGGTCAGGAAACCTACATCCTGACCGATGTCGCGTACCAGCCTGCTGTCATCCGCCAGCAGCAGCTTTGCTTTTTCGATGCGAAGGTCGCTGAGATACTGCGTGAATCTCTTTCCATCGATCTCACTGAAAATACGGCTGAGATACGACGGACTGATGCCCAACTGGGCGGCAACGCCGTCAAGGGACAGGCTGCTGTCCATGTAGTGCTCCCCCACGTATTTCTTGGCGGCCAGCAGGTATCTGCACTGACGATTGTCCAGATTGGTAAAGATCTCCTGTACCGCCGCGCGCAGATAGGCACATAGCTGCTCGTAGTACGCATCTGTGAGCGGATCGCCCTCCGGCGCAAAGGCGCCCAGCTTTCCGCGATAGGTGCGATTCAGCTCCTGCAGCTCGCTGGCCAGCATCTGACAGCAGTCCAGCGTGTCCTGATCGGGCAGCTCCGCCTGCCGGATGGTAGACAGCAGGTGACGCAGCGTGGTGGACGCCGCCTCCTCCGAGTGCTCCGTTATGGCGCCAACCGTACTGCGGATGCGCTTTTCAAGATCCGCGCGGGAGACCTGCTGGGCAGCGTTGGTCTGTGAATCGGACAGGAGCGCCTGGTACACGCTGTGGATCTGCAGCAGATTGGAGAACTGCGGGCTGCAGACGACCACGCTGTTGGGGAGACTGCGCGTAAAAATATGGATGGCGCGCGTCAAATCCTCTGCCTCACCGTCAGCAATCGCCTGTTTGTCCTGTAAACAGGCAATGGTCAGGATGCTGTATCGATAGGAAAAGGAATACAGCCTCCAGCGGGGAAAGTGAATATTTTGCAGGTTTTTGATGGTATGCTCAATGGCTGCCGGATTCAGCACGCCTGTGACGCGGTTGGACGTGACGAACAGCAGAAATGTCCCTTCGCACGGCAGCGTGTCGGGAAGGCTTGCGAGTGTCTGGCGGACAGAATCTGCGTCCAGTTCTGCACCGTCCGCCAGCTCGCACAGCAGCTGACGCAGCACATACGGGGAAATGATCTGTATGATCTTGCGGAACTGCACCGTGTCGCGGCTAAGGGCGAGAACACTGCGGTTGAGCAGGTCCCAGTCGCTGACAGACTCGTTTTTCGGCAGGGCTTCATCGCTGTCGCGCAGAGTTTGCAGCGTTTTCCGCAGAGGACGGTAGAACAGCCATGCCACCAGCAGGGCCGCCAGCACCAGCACAGCCAACAGGATCACCATCATGAGCAGCAGATGATTCGATGCCAGATATTCGCCAAGAGGGAGCGTCACCGTGGTATAGCTGTGGCAGAAGGTGAGTCCTGTGGCGGCAGACATCCCCACCAGCGTGTTGCGGCTGCCGGCCTTCAGCGGTGTATCCAGATTGCTGTACAACAGGGAACCGTCCGGCGCATAGACAGCCAGCGGCTCCGCTCTGCTGCACAACGAGGAAAAAAGCGCTTCGGCATCCAGATAAAGCAGCAGCTCACCCAGATATCCATAGGAGCAGGGAATAAACGGATACCGCAGGCACAGTGTGCCGGATGCCGTGCGGACCAGCGTGGCGCTGGCGGCGCCGGCAGGCCCCAGGGCCTGCACGGAAAAGTCTTCTGCCGTGGGAAGCTCTGCCAGCAGGCCTACGTCACCGCCGGAGGAATAGGCGGAGCCATCATGGTTGCACAGCAGAATAACGTCGGTGACGTAGCGTGTGTCAGCTGCGAAAGACTTCAGCTCGGTGACGATCCGGAAGTTCCGGGGCCGATCCTGCGTGTCTGGAAACAGTGCTGCGTACAGAACCTCATCATTCCACGTCAGCTGTTTCGCCGCATCGCAGAGCCTGCCGAAATTTTCATCGGACAGCTTTGCCGCCAAGGTGAGAAAGGCCTCGCCGCTCTCGCGTGCACTGCCGAGCAGCCTCTGGTAGGCATTATGGTAAAGCCAGATCTGAAAGAGCAGCATAACGGCCAGCAGCAGGGACAGTATGGTAAAGAAGGTGCTGCGCAGAACGCTTCCCAACCGGAAGAATTCATGCCTCAGCGCATCGCTCAGTTCTTTCCGCGCCATTTAAGATCACCTCCGCCACTTGTAGCAGACGCCTTGACGAAGAACGTAATATGGTAATCGATGGTGAATGAATCATATCAAAAAATGTGCATTTCCGCAAGGAGCGAACCGCACCTGCTTTCACAAAATAGGATGTTCTGTCTAAAGTGCACATTTTCCCTGCGTGCCCCGTCTTTTTGCACTTTTTTAAGCAGTTTACGAACAAAGACCGGCTATGCTCCTGCGTTAGACCGGCGAATTGCACAGTTTTTTTGCACGGATGTTTGGCGATTCGATGCTAAACGATTTTTTCGGTATGAACAAAACTTGCGAAGCTGTTAAATATTTGCCAGGCCGCGGCGGTATCACGATCTGGGAAAGAATTGTTTATTGAAAATGACCAGCGTATGAGATACATATGAAAATACAGAGGGCCGGGCATGCCGGACGCAGGTCCATCCCTCTGCGCAGACGATACGTCAAAGAGAAATTGAGAAGTAACTATGTGAGAGAGGTGATCCATGGAATGAAGAAGAATCCCTACAAACGGGTGGCGAGAGGTCTGGCCGTGGTGGAGAAGTGGATCATCGTTGTTGCGCTTGCCGTCGGCGTGGCGCTAACAGCGGTGAATGTTGTCTGCCGCTATATCTTTAAGGCGGATGTGAACTTCTCGTGGTCCGAGGAAATCGTGGTAGCGATTCTGGTGCTGGCCTACATGGTCGGTGCCGCACTGTGCGCCGGTGAAGAGGGCGGCCTCATCAATATGACGATCTTCACCGGCAAGATGAGCCGCCGTGCGCAGCTGATCATTGAGATCGTCACCAACATCTGCCTGATTGCCTTCGGCGTGATCATTTTTATCAGCGGTTGGGATCGCTGCGCGACGAAGATCGCCAGCGGACAGGTCACCACGGCGCTGGCTGTGCCTGACTGGATCTACAACGCATTTATCCCGCTGGGCGCGTTTCTGATGGTGATCCACACGGTGGAGCGCATCCTGGACGGGATCGCTGAGCTGAAGGAGCTGAAGAACGCGGACATGACGAAGGGAGGCGATGCCGCATGACGTATGCCATCATGCTGGGTGTTTTTGTGATCCTGCTGTTTCTGGGCGCACCGATCGCGCTGTCTCTGGGTATGTCCTCGCTGTTGGCCATCCTGTATAATGGGACGGGCATCAATGTTATCGCCGGCCAGATCTATGGCGGCATCGGAAAGTATCTTCTGCTGGCCGTTCCCTTCTTCGTCCTGTCCGGCAACATCATGGCGAAGGCCGGGATCTCCGACAGACTGATCGCCTTCATTGACGCGCTGCTGGGACACCTGCGCGGCGGCATCGCAATGGTCTGCGTCGTTGTGGCCTGCTTCTTCGGCGCCATCTCCGGCTCTGGCGCGGCCACCGTGGCAGCTCTGGGCGTCATCCTGATCCCCGCTATGATCGAGCGTGAGAAATTCTCTGACCCCTTCGCACATGGCGTGGTGGCTGCCGCTTCCTCGATTGCGGTCATTATCCCGCCCAGCATTTCGTTTGTGATCTATGCGTCCCTCACCGGCGTTTCTGTGGGCGACATCTTTGTGGCCGGTATTCTCCCCGGCATCATCATGGGCGTCGCCATGATCATCGTGGTGCAGATCTATGCCCACAAGAACCACCTGAAGCCCGCCCATCCCTGGAAGGGCTGGCGCGAGGTGTGGCGCACCTTCAAGAGCGCCTTCTGGGGGCTGCTGATGCCCGTCATCATTCTGGGAGGCATCTATGGCGGCGTTTTCTCCGCTACGGAGGCGGCGGCCGTGGCTGCGGTGTACGGACTGTTTGTCGGTACCGTCATCTATAAGAAGCTGAAGTGGAAGGACATCGTGGAGCTTCTTTATGATACGGCCAAGAGCACCGGCGGATTGATGCTCATTATCGGCGGCGCGACGATCTTCTCCTACGCCTGCACGCGCTATGGCATCTCTACCAGTGTCCAGTCCCTGCTGGAGAACTGCGGCAAGGGCGGCTTCCTGGTCATCATCAACATCGTGCTGCTGATCGCCGGCTGCTTTATGGATGCGAACTCCAATATGTACATCTTCGTTCCCATCATGTATCCTGTCGCGCGGGAGTTCGGCATTGACCCCATTCACTTCGGCATGATCTGCACGGTCAACCTGGCCATCGGCCAGTTCACGCCGCCGGTCGGCACGAACCTGTTCGTCGCTTCCAGTCTGCGTATCCCCGGTCACCGTGTCGGTGTGGAGGACGTGGCCAAGGCGTGCCTGCCCCTGATCGCGGCGGCTGTGCTGGTGCTGCTGCTGGTCACCTATGTCCCGCAAGTTACCACGTGCCTGATCGGCGCATGACTTCCCCCCCTTGCCGCCTGCCTGTACGCGGGCAGGCGGCTCCCGCCCAAGCATGCACCGTATCAAAATGATTTATTTTATTTTAGGAGGAACTATTTATGAAAGCAAAAAGATTTCTGGCCCTCATTTTGGCGCTTGTCATGGCGCTGAGCCTCGTTGCCTGCGGTGATAGCGGCAAAACCCCTGCTGCGGACGGCGACAGCAACAGCGACGGCGATTCCAGCTTCCCCAAGATGACATGGACCGCCGCTACCTCCGGCGCCGAGGGCTCCAACTTTGACGTCGGTCTGGAGAAGTTCAGCGAGCTGCTGCAGGAGAAGACCAACGGCGCTGTGAAGCTGGACATCTACTGCTCCGACCAGTTGACCAACGGCAATCAGGCGGACTCTATTCAGGCCAATATCGACGGCACCATTGATGTGACGTTCCAGGCCGATGGCGTCTGGGGCAACTTTGACACGGTGTTCAGCATCCCCAATCTGCCCTTCCTCTTTGACAGCTATGACGATGTGGACAGCAAGCTCATCAATGGAGAGGGCGGCAAGTACCTGATGAACGCCATGAATGAGAAGTTCAACGTCAAGTGCCTGGGCATCGGCGAAAACGGCTTCCGCTATCTCACCAACAGCAAGCACCCTGTCGAGACTCCTGACGATCTGCACGATCTGAAGCTGCGTATTGGCGGTGCGCCCATTCTGGTCAGCACCTACGAGAGCTGGGGCGTGGACTACACCACCGCAGCCTGGGCCGAGGTCTACACCGGCCTGCAGACGAAGCTGTATGACGGTCAGGAGAACCCCATCGCCGTCGCGGATGCCAGCTCCATTCAGGAGGTGCAGAAGTATGTGACCGCGTGGACCGCCAACTACGGCATCATGTTCATGGTCATGAACGGCGACCTGTACAACAGCCTTTCCGACGAGCTGAAGGCCATTGTGGACGAGTGCGCCAAGGAGGCCTGCACCTATCAGATCCAGTACACCCGTGACCAGTGCGACTCCGCACTGCAGAAGTGGATCGATGACTACGGCATCGAGGTCTATGAGATGACGCCGGAGAATGCCGAGCTGTTCCGCGCAAAGATCCAGCCCGTGTACACCAAGTTTGCTCAGTACAATGAGCTTATCGACCTGCTGAAGTAATATGCACAGCAGTGGGCACCTGACAAGGGACACGCTCCGCATTGGGTTTATCGGCCTTGGAAACATGGGACTTCCCATGGCGCGGCGGCTGCTGGAGAAAAGCGGCTGCCCCGTGTACGGCTTTGACATTGTGCCTGCCGCACTGGAAAAGCTGGCGGCGGCCGGCGGAACGCCTGAGCCTGACAGCGCAGCGCTGCTGGAAAAAAGCGATGTGATTTTTCTCAGCCTGCCCAGCAACGAGCTGGTACAGTCAAATCTGGAGGCAGCCGTTCAGCATTGCCGGAGCGGCGCCGTAGTCGTGGACACCAGCTCCTCAGTGCCCGCGGTCATACAACGCTGCGCTGCGCCGGCCGCTGCGCGGGGCGTCGAGCTGATCGACTGCCCCGTCAGCGGCGGCGTAGACGGCGCCGAGAAGGGCACGCTGAGCGCCATGTGCGGCGGCAGCGAGGCGGCTGTGACACGGATTATGCCGCTGCTGACCTGCTTTGCCGCCCATGTGACGTACATGGGGCCTTTGGGCAGCGGCTATGCTGCCAAGCTGATCAACAACCTGATCGTTGGCGGTGAGATCACACTGATCGCCGAAGCGTTCGGCCTTGCGCGCCGGGCCGGCGTAGACCTGACACGGCTCATGGAGGCGCTGTCCGGCGGCGCAGCCGCCAGTCCCGTTCTGACGATGAAGGGCGGCAAGATGATCAGCGGAGATTACACAGCATCCTCCCGCGTGCTGATCCACCTGAAGGACCAGCACAACGCGCAGGAGATGGCACGCGCTCTGGGAGCCGATATCCCCGCCTGCGATTTGTCCACTTTGCTGCTGGAGAAGCTGGCGGATATGGGTCGCGGCAACGAGGATGTAGCGGCGGTCATCGACCTGTTCCAATCAAAAGTAGATCTTAGGAGGTTATGGAATGGCAACCTATGAAAAGGAATTTCTTCTGAAGGTCCTGGAAAACCTTTGGAAGGTCCGCAAATTTGAGCAGCGCGCCATGGAGGGCGGCCTCAAGGGTGAGATCAAGGGAAACATCCACGTCTGCCTGGGTGAGGAGGGCGCCGTTGTGGGCGCCAATATGGCGCTGGAATCCACGGATTATATCACGGCCAGCCACCGCGGCCACGGCCCGACGACATGATCGAGTCCACACACCGCGGCCACGGCCACTGCGTCATGAAGAGCGATGATGTGGAGCATACGCTGGCGGAGCTTTACGGTAAGGAAAGCGGTTTCTGCCATGGCCGCGGCGGTTCCATGCACGTCACAAAGGTGGAAAGCGGTCTGCTGGGCGCCAACGGCATCGTCGGCGGCGGCATTCCTCTGGCCACAGGCTCGGCGTTGGCATCCAAAATCAATCGGGACGGCGCGGTATCCGTGGCATTCTTCGGCGACGGCGCCACCAATCAGGGTTGCTTCCACGAATGCATCAACATGGCGGCCGTCTGGAAGCTGCCCATTGTTTATTTCATTGAAAACAACCAGTACGCCGTGTCGACCAACATCCACACCACCTGCGCCACCTCCACGCTGGCCCAGCGCGCTCAGGGCTACGGCATCGAAGGCGATGTGGTGGACGGCACAGATGTGCTGGCCGTCTATGAGGCGATGCAGAAGGCTGTGGCCCATGCCCGCAGCGGCAAGGGGCCGGTGCTGCTGGAGTGCGATGTCTATCGCTACACCGGCCATTATGTGGGAGACCCGGGCAAGTATATGTCCGAGGCGTATAACGCGGCGGCTCATGAAAACGATGTGATCAACAAATTCAAGGCATACCTGCTGGCGGAGGGCGCTGCCACACAGGCGGAGATGGATGCCGTGGAGGCGGCGGTGGAGGCGCGTATGGAAAAAGCGTATCAGTTTGCGCTGGAGTCCCCGTTGCCCGATCCTGCCGATGTGCTGAAATACAACTATGCCTGTGACAACGAAAGGAGTGTTGTTCGATGAGCCGTAAGACTACCATGATCGCTGCCATCCGCGAGGCGATCGACGAGGAAATGCTCCGTGATGAAAACGTGATCGTTCTGGGCGAGGATATCGGGGAGCTGGGCGGTCCCTTCGGCTCGTGTATCGGCCTGCTGGACAAGTACGGTCCCGACCGCATTATCGCCACCCCTATCAGCGAATGGGGCTTCACCGGCATCGGCGTAGGCGCGGCCATGCGCGGCAAGCGCCCCATCGTCGAGCTGATGTACAATGACTTTATCTCCGTCTGCCTGGACCCCGTGATGAACCAGGCGGCAAAGCTGCACTATATGACCGGCGGACAGGTCAAGATCCCCATGGTGATCCGCGCGCCCATGGGCACCGGACGCCGCGGCGCGGCGCAGCATTCCCAGAACATGGAAGCGCTGTTTGCCCATATTCCCGGCCTGAAGCTGGTGTGCCCCTCTACGCCGGCTGACGCCAAGGGCCTGCTCATGACCGCTATCCGCGATGATGACCCCGTGGTATTTCTGGAGCACAAGCTCCTCTACCCGCAGAAGGTGGAGATGCCGGACGATGTTGCGCCGATCCCGCTGGGCAGCGCCAATATCCGTCGTGAGGGCAGCGATCTGACCATCCTTACGTGGGCCCGCCAGGTCAACTTCTCCCTGGAGGCCGCGGAAAAGCTGGCTGCCGACGGTGTGAGCGCGGAGGTCGTTGACCTTCGGAGTCTCGTCCCGCTGGACTGGGATACTATCCGCGACTCCGTCAGCAAGACCCACCGTGTACTGATCGCCGAGGAGGATGTCAAGCGCTGCGGCTTCGGCGCGGAGCTGTCCGCGCAGATCATGGAGGAGCTGTTCGATCAGCTGGACGCACCGGTGCGCCGCGTGGCGGCACTGAACTCCTCTGTGCCCTTCTGCGCCGAGCTGGAGGACGAGATCTATCCCAATCCCGAGCGCATCGCCGCCGAGGCAGCCGCTCTGCTAAAAGAATAAGGAGGCACATATGGCAACTGAGATCAGAATGCCGCAGTTCGGCGTTTCCATGGAGACTGGTACGGTCGCTCAGTGGCTCAAGGCCGAGGGAGATACCGTCAAGGCCGGCGATGTGCTGGCCAGCATCGAGACAGAAAAGCTGACCAACGACGTGGTCAGCGAGGTGGACGGTGTGCTGCTGAAGATCGTCGCGCAGGAGGGAGAGGATATCCCCGTGCAGGGGCTGATGGCGTATATCGGCCAGCCCGGCGAGGCCCTTCCCGACGGCAGCGGCACAACGGCGCCCGCTGCCGCCGATACGGAAACCCGCACGTCTGCCGTGTCTGCCGTGCCTGCCGCCGTCGGTCAGATGTCCGGCGGTCGTGTCAAGGCATCCCCGCTGGCTCGCAGGATCGCCGCCAAGCTGGGCGTTGACCTGTCGCAGGTAACACCTGGCGGTACCAGCGGACGTATCCGTGCGGATGACGTCCGCGCCTACGCCGCGCAGGTCCCGACAGCACCCGCCGCCCCCGCTCCCGCCCCCGCCGCTGCTGCACCGGCTCCTACCGCTGCTGCGGCAGAGCTGATGGACGGCGACACAGTGGAGAAGCTCTCCGGTATGCGGAAGGTCGTGGCCCAGCGTATGCAGCAGTCCCACACGGAGATCCCGCCCGTAACGCAGGTCACCAAGGTGGACGTGACGGCGCTGATGCAGTTCCGCAGAGAACTGCTGGAAAAGACGGGAAAGAAGTACTCTGTCAATGACCTGATCCTCAAGGCAACGGCAAAGTGTCTGGCAGCGCATCCTGAGATGCTGGTCAGCTTTGACGGCAGCCAGATCATTCACCGCGCTCACGTCAATCTGGGCATGGCTGTTGCGCTGGACACGGGACTGATCGTTCCTGTGATCCGTGATGCCGACAAGCTGAGTCTGGATGCATTGGCGGCCTGTGCCAAGGATCTGGCGGCCCGTGCCAAGGACGGCGGCCTTACGCCTGATGATTACAAGGGCTCCACCTTCACGGTATCCAACCTGGGGATGTTCGGCATCGAGATGTTCACGCCCATTGTCAACCAGCCGGATGCCGCTATCCTCGGCGTCACGGCGGTGGAGGATGAGCTGGTCATGGAGGCGGATGGGACCATTTCAAAGCATCAGGTCATGCGTCTTTGCTGCACCTTCGATCATCGTGCCATGGACGGCGCTGTGGAGGCGCGCTTCGGTATGGCGCTGCGCGACCTGCTGCAATCGCCCGTAGAGATCCTGCTTTGATGCGAGGTGCGGTATGAAGAAGATCATTGTTATCGGCGGCGGCCCCGGCGGATATGTGGCGGCCATCCGTGCCGCACAACTGGGCGCGGACGTGACCGTTATTGAAAAGCAATATCTGGGCGGCACCTGCCTGAACGTAGGCTGCATCCCCACCAAGTGCCTGCTGCACTCCGCCGAGCTGGTGGAGCAGATCAGGACGCAGGGCAAGGATATTGGTGTGGAGGTGGAGGGGGTAACCATCAACTTTCCCCAGGTCATCGCCCACAAGAACGCCATCAGCAAGCAGTTGACCAACGGCGTGGCCAGCCTTCTGAAGCTGAACAAGGTCAAGAAGGTGGACGGCACCGCCAGATTCACCGGCGCGAAGCAGCTGGAGGTCACCAAGGCCGATGGCAGCAGAGAGCGCATGACCGCAGATGCCATCATCGTGGCCACCGGCTCTGTCAACTCTCAGCCGCCTATCCCCGGTCTGAAGGAAAATCCCAACTGCATTGATTCCACCGGCGCGCTGTCGCTGGACAAGCTGCCCGCGACCATGGTGGTCATAGGCGGCGGCGTCATCGGGCTGGAGCTGGCCTGCGCCTACGCGGCCTTCGGTACGAAGATCACCGTGGTGGAGGCCATGGACCATATGCTGCCTATGCTGGACGGCGATCTGACGAAGATCGGGGTGGCCCACATGAAGAAGATGGGCATGGACTTCCATCTGGAGTGTCCTGTGCAGTCTGTGGAGAGCAGCCCTGCGGGCGCAAGAGTGGTTTGCAGGGACAAGTCCGGCAATACCGTCAGCTTCGAGGCGGAAAAGGTGCTGGTGGCCATCGGCCGCAGGGCCAATACAGCGGAGCTGGATCTGGCCGCCGGCAAGATCGACAACGATAAGGGACGGATTCTCGTCAACGATAAGATGGAGACCAGCGTTTCCGGCGTATACGCCATCGGTGACTGCGTGTTTGGCCATGCACAGCTGGCGCATACCGCCTCCGCCATGGGCGAGGTGGCGGCAGAAAATATCTGCGGCCATGAGGCGCACTATTGCGAAAAGACCAACCCCACCTGCGTGTATATGGAGCCGGAAGCCGCCTCTGTGGGCCTGACCGAGGAGCAGTGTAAGGCGCAGGGCATTGCCTACAAGGTGGGCAAATTCCCTATGAGCGCCAACGGCAAGGCACTGATCCTCAATGGCGGCGAGGGCCTTGTCAAGATCATCGCCGGTGCGGAGTATGGCGAGATCCTGGGCATGCATATCATCGGGCCCCGCGCGACCGACCTTATCGCTGAGGGTGCGCTGGCCATCGGTGGTGAGATGACGTTGGATGAGCTCATCGACACCATCCACTCTCACCCCACTGTCACGGAGACCATGCGCGAAGCCGCGCTGAACGCGGAAAAGCGTGCCATTCACACAAAGAACTGACGGCGCGCAGAATGGAGATCCGTGTTACGCTGAGCGCAAATGCAGGCGTTTCCGTGGAGTTGGGCGGCGTCCGCATCTGGATAGACGCGCTCCACAGTACGCGTGTGCCGGGGTTCTCCACGCTGGACAGTCATCTGCTCCAGCGGCTGTGGTCCGAAGCCGCCTTTCAGTCGCCGGATGCCATTGTGTATACGCACTGTCATCCAGATCACTATGCGGCGCATTTGACGGCGGAGGCCTGCCGCCGCTGGCCGAAGGCACGATTGTTTCTGCCGCAGAAGGACTTTCCGGAGCAGGAGCTTCTGTCGGGGAGGGAGGCCGCCGCATCCATCGAAGGGGTGGCGCTGCACTTTTACCGACTGACCCACGACGGCATGGCTTTCGCCGGTGTGCCGCATTACGGACTCACCATCACCTGCGGAAGGGACAGCATACTGCTTCCCGGTGACTGCGCCGTGGCCTCTCCGGAGCTGCTTCCCGTGGTGAACGGGCGGCATCTGCGCCTTGCGCTGCTGAACTTCCCTTGGGCCACGCTGCAGCGCGGACGGGATTTTCTGCGGGAGAAGCTGCACGCTGACCAGATCGCGCTGTATCACCTCCCCTTTGAGGAGGATGATACCGAGGGCTTTCGTACGGCGGCAGATCGTGCCGCACAAAGCCTATCCGGCGTCGAAGCCGTCCATGTGCTCGATAATCGCTTTCAGACCCTGCTTATCCCGGATGAAACGCAGCCCGCCCCGCATAGCTGATAAAAAGCAAAAGACGTCCTGTTTTCGCTGGAAAACAGGACGTCTTTTCTATAAAACGGTGTAGACGTGGAAATCGTCAGCAGTATGCTGAGGTACGCTCACCCCTCCAGCAAAGCGCGGCAGCCCTCCGGGAGCAGATAGTCGATCTCCATGCGGTTTCCCTCGTAGACGCGAATTTCCCGGATGGCGGCGGCGACTGTGGGGCGATCCAGCTCCGCCAGCTGCCCCGACGCCAGCAGTTCCTTTACCCACGGCAGACATAGCGGATCGTCCTGCGCTGTGCCGCGCAGCTTGTCCAACTGGGCTTGCAGCGCCTGCTCCTGTGCGTCATAATCGGCGCGGTAGCGGAGGAAGTCCTCCTTGGAGATCAGCGCGTCCTGATAGTCCTCATAGGCGCTCTGGCGGCGGCGCTGAATGCGCTGTAAGGCCGCCTCCAGCTTTTGCGGCGGGTCGCCATTTGAGGAGAGGCGCTGCGCCGCGCCCTGCTGTGCCAACTGACGGAGGTTTTCCACGGCGGCCATAAGCCGGTTCAAATCATCCAGAACCACCTTTGCCACCACATCGTGGGCGATATAGTGCTTGCTGCACACGGATGCGCCGTAGCGCTTATACGAGCCGCAGGTGTAGAAGGTTTTGCCGCCCCAGGTGGTCTTGACCATGGCTCGTCCACAGTCGCCGCACTTGAGAAAGCCCGCAAAGGGACTGGCATTCTGTTGAAAATCCGGCGTGCGGGCGTTGGCGTTCAACAGAGCTTGTACCCGCTGCCACTGATCTTTTTCGATGATCGGCTGGTGTGTGTCGGATACCACCGTCCACTGGGAGCGATCCTTCCGCTTGGCTTTTCCGTGCATCTGCAGGCGGTCGTCCCGTCCCTGTTCCATATTCCCAATGTACATCTCGTTTTGCAAAATGCGGTGGATAGTGGCATACGTCCAGTAGGTGGTAGACTCCAGCCGGTGGTTGTTGCGGTATTTTTCACCGGTGAGCCGCTTGTACTCACTGGGGCAGGGAATACCCTCCTCGTTCAGCTGCTTGGCAATACGAATCTTTCCCATTCCGTTTTCAAACAGGGTAAAGATGCGCCGCACCACCTCCGCCGCAGGCGGATCGATAACAAGACGGTTATGATCCTGCGGGTCCTTGCAGTACCCGTAGCTGGCAAAGGCCCCGATAAACTCGCCCCGCTGCTGCTTGGCGTGGAGGGAGCTTTTGACCTTTCGGGAGATGTCGCGTGCATACTGGGTATTAAACAAATTCTTCAGCGGCATCATCATGTCGTAGGCGCCGCGGACACTGTCGATGTTGTCCGTGACGGCGATAAACCGCACACCGTGCTCCGGCAGCCAGCGTTCCAGATAGCGGCCTGTTTCGATGTAATCACGCCCAAAGCGGGACAGATCCTTTACCAGCACGCAGCGGATGCGCCCGCTCTCTATGTCCCGCAGCATCCGCTGAAAGGCGGGGCGCTGGAAATTCGTGCCGGTATAGCCATCGTCGGCATAGCATTCCGCCATTACCAACTCAGAATGATTTTCGATATACGATTCCAGCAGCTTCCGCTGGTTGCCGATGGAATCGCTCTCCATGCGGTCTCCGTCCTCCCGGGACAGGCGGCAGTACAGCGCAGTAGGCAGTGGCGGCTTCTCCATAAGCTCCCTCCTTTCCGTGGACTGCCCGCAGACTTTATGCCGCCTGTGTGTGGGCGCGGATCAATTCCAACAGCAGCGCCTCTGCCGTCTGTTGGCCGAGAAAATTGCGAGTGACGGTGATTGCCGGAGTGGGTGTTTGCTGAACGGTTGACATAAACAGACCTCCTCTTTGAGAATAGTCCATCGTATGCGCGTTGCGGAAACCGTATGTTTGTCGGTTGGACATAAGGACTGCCTCCTATTCGAATTGATCGGAAAACAAAACACCGTGCAGGATGTAAAATATCCTACACGGTGTCAAAATCATGATGACAAATCAAACGGATTCACATGCTATTGTACCATCGATATCTGCGATCCGTATCATGGACGCAATCTGCGGGGCGACCTTGTGAATCGTATTCGTGCAAATCAGGAGGAAATCCGCTCCGGCAGCCTCAATGCGCTTGGCAGCGTAACATACCCCGGCGAGCCGCCTGCAACCGCACAAGCGCCGGCAGACGCGGCCTTACAGCCGGAAGCACTTTTTCAGCGCCGTATACTCACCCAGCACCAGCAGCGTCAGGCCGCTGTCCAGCACGGTTTCCGGCGAGGTGGTCACATCGGTTTTGCCGTTCTGCTTCACGCCGAGGATATTGACGCCATACTTTCGGCGGATGTCCAGATCACCGATGCTGTGCCCCTGCCAGCTGTCCGGGACGGCGACCTCGATAATGGCGTGCTTCTCGTCCAACTCTATGTAATCGAAGATGTGGTTGGCGGTGTACCGGATGGCCGCCCACTTCGCCAGCTGCTTTTCCGGGTATGTCACCGCGTCCGCGCCGTTGCGCAGCAGAAATTTTGCCTGCACATCCCGCTCCGCGCGGGCCACCACATATTTCGCCCCCAGCTCCTTGAGCAGGGACGTCGTTTCCAGCGAGTTCTGGAAGTCTCCGCTGATGGTAACGTAGCAGACATCGTAGTTTCCAACGCCCAGCGAGCGCAGAAAATCCACGCGGGTGCTGTCACCGATCTGCGCGTTGGTGACAAAGGGCATACACTCGTTGACGCGCTCCTCGTCCCGATCCACCGCCATCACCTGATGCCCCAGTTCGCTCAGCTGCATGGCAAGGTGCCGCCCGAAGCGGCCAAGTCCGATCAATAATACGTTTTTCATCGTGCGCTCCTTTCAGCCTACGGTGATCATTTCCTTCGGGTACCGGGCATAGGTCAGATCATGCCCGGAGAATGCGGCGTAGATCAGGGTCAGTCCCCCGACGCGCCCGAAGAACATCAGCAGAATGAGAATGCCCTGCGACAGCGTACCCAGCTGCGGCGTCAGCCCCAGTGTCAGCCCTACCGTCCCGGCAGCGGATGCCGTTTCATAGAGACAGGCACCCAGCGGCAGTCCCTCCGCCGCACTGATGACCGCCGCGCCCGCGAAGGTCAGTCCCAGATACAGCAGCAGGATAGCGGCGGCGTTCCGCACAGCGGAGGGCTCCAGTCTGCGCTTGAAAAGCTGCGGATCCTCCCGCCTGCGGAAAGCGGCGACCGCGTTGGCGGCCAGCACAGCCAGCGTCGTTACCTTCATGCCGCCCGCCGTGGAGCCGGGCGCGCCGCCGGTCAGCATCAGCA
>ENA-ORRQ01000617-ORRQ01000617.1-human-gut-metagenome-genome-assembly--contig:-NODE-617-length-33113-cov-19.728447_pt1 | contig 33113 bp, 32 predicted proteins | sample MGYA00242177_ERZ509138 | MGnify/ENA primary metagenome ERZ509138 (study PRJEB26280, sample SAMEA2338628) | human gut metagenome | biome: human gut; feature: human-associated habitat; material: faeces... | reverse complement strand
GGCACCCCTATCGTCATTTCGACCGTAGCGGAGCGGAGTGGAGAAATCTCACGCCTCAATGGGCAAAAAAGGAGCTCGGCTTTCGCCGCTGGTTGTTTAGAAGGGCTGCATTGCCTTCGCTCTGGGGCAGGGAGGCAGACCAGAGCGCCCGATGAGTCAGCCAATGCATCCAAGGCCTCTTCCCACAGGGGGTATAATAGGTAATATATTAATTATGTACAAGAATTGAGGTATCCCTATGAATACAAAAGAAACCATTGATGCAATCCTTTCTGAAACGGGAAAGGCGGTGCTGGGCAAGGATGAAGTGCTCCGCCGGATACTGACTGCCATTCTGGCCGGCGGCCACATTCTGATTGACGACATTCCCGGCGTAGGGAAGACCACCATTGCCGTGGCTTTCACCCATGTACTGGGACTGGACTACAAGCGCATGCAGTTTACGCCGGATGTACTGCCATCGGATATTACAGGCTTTTCCATGTACGATAAAAATTCCGGCACCTTCCGGTACATGCCGGGCAGCGCCATGACCAATTTCTTCCTGGCCGATGAAATCAACCGGGCTTCTCCGAAGACCCAGTCCGCCCTTCTGGAGGTCATGCAGGAAGGCCGGCTTTCGGTGGACGGGAAGACCTATGCCGTGCCCCAGCCTTTTATTGTCATGGCCACCCAGAACCCCTTCGGTTCCTCCGGCACCCAGGAGCTGCCGGAATCCCAGACGGACCGTTTCATGATCCGCATTACCGTAGGATATCCGGAAAGGGAAGATGAAATCCGCATCCTTTCCGGTGAAAAGAAGAATCCCGCCGAAGGTCTTTCCTCTGTCATTACCCCCGAAGGGCTCCTGGCCCTCCGGCAGGAGGTATCCCGCATTCATGTGGAGGAAAGCCTTTACGGCTACATGGTAGATATTGCCAGGGCCACCAGAAATCATCCGGACATCCGCCTTGGCGTATCGCCCAGAGGCACCATGGCCCTTTCTGCCATGACCCGGGCCCATGCCCTCATGGAAGGACGGTCCTATGCCACTCCCGATGATGTGGCCGCCGTGGCTCCCTATACCCTGGGCCACCGCATATCTCTTTCCGGCGATGCCCGGTATGCAGGGAAGACGGCGGAATCAGTCCTTTCCTCCCTTCTTTCCTCCCTGCCCCTGCCATCGCTGAAGGAGGCGTAAATGGGCCGTTTTTACTATGTGTTCCTTCTTCTCATCGCCTTTTTCCTCATGGTGATTTATGACCTCTATGACTCCTTCCTGCTCTCAGTCATGCTTCTTCTATCACCTTTCTGCCTTTACTTTTTCAGCAAAAAGGCGGGGCGCAGTGTTTCCTTCGCCTGTGAGGCTCCCAGCCGCGTAGAACGGGGAAAAGAGGCAGAAATTGCCATTTCCCTGAAAAGTCCTTTCCTTCCTTTCCTGTCTTCGCCGGAAGTACGTCTTTCCGGCTCCCCCTATGAGTCCTATGAGGAAGAAAAGGAAGGGCTTGTCTTTTATTTCACCCGGTCCATGGTCCACTGCGGCCGCCTTTCTCTGGGAAAAATCACCTTTTCCTGGAAAGACCCCTTCGGCCTTTTCCATTTCCAAAGAGAGCTCCCGGCGTCTCCCATCCTGGTGTATCCAAAGCAGGCTGGCACCTTCCATGATGCCCTGGCTGCCCTGCGCCGCATAGCAGGCAGCGAGGAGGTAGAATATTTCGGTGCCACGGAATACAAGCCCGGAGACAATCCCCATCTCATCAACTGGAAGGTCACTGCCCGGAAGGATGATGTATATGTGCGGGATTCCTATCCCGCCGGCAGTGATAGGATCGTTCTGGCCGCCGACTATGAGGAGGATGAGGTGCTCCGGGATACGGTGGGGGATGCCCTCTATTCCGCCGGCCTTGCCCTGCTGTCTGCCCGCATCCCTTTCCGCTTCGTCTTTGCCGCCCCAAAGGGGACTGCGTCCCACACCATCCGTACCAGAGAGGAATGGATGGATGCCCTGTCCGGCTTCCTCCGGGCAGGACGGACCGGCGTCCTCATGGGCTCCGGCCTTTCTCCCTATATTCCCATCTGCTATATCACAGGAAATCCAAATCCCCCCATTCCGCCGGAACTCTTTCCTGCCATCTGGTGCGCCAAAGAGGGGGCCGAGAGGGCTGCCCTGTCGGGACGACGCGAAATTTATAAAGCGCTGGGAGGAGATGCCTGATGAAAAACGTTTCCCTTTTTGCCGCCCTTGTTACCGCTTCCGGTGCCGCCGGAACGGTTTCCCTCTTCTTTTCCTATGCCGGTGGAGACACCTTCTTGTTTGCCATGGCTGCCTTTGTTCTGGTACTGGCCGGGAGTTTCCTTCTTTCCGCCCTGCCGGAAAAGAAACGGTTCCCGCTGACGGCCCTTCTCTTTGCCTGCCTGGCAGCCGTACTTATCCTTTTCCATTCCATTTTGAAAGACAGCTTCACCGCCTTTTCCGTTCCCCTCTTCACCACCCTGAAGGAGCCCTATGATGTGGACCTGGCACTTCCCCACCTGCCCGAAGGAGCCTCTCCCCTGGCGGCGGAAGTGTATATGGTTCTCTTTCTTTCCTGGTTTTTCCTCAGCGCCTTCCTTTCCAAAACCGGCGCTGTCTTATCTTCCCTTCTTTCCCTCGCCATTCTGCTTCTGGGATTCTACTTCGGCATCAATCCGCCGCCCCTTGCTCTGGCCCTCGCCGGGGCCTTCATGATTTCCCTGCCTGCCCGGCTGAAGGGAAACACCCTTACCCATCCGGAAATCCCCGCATTCCTGGCGGCTCTTCTCATGGGCCTTGTCCTTTCCTTTGTAATTCCGGAGAGCCGCTATGAACAGCCCGCCCTCTTTTCCAAACTCCAGGAAGAAATCGTATCCTTCGTGGACCCCTACGATCCCATCTTCCATGCCGGTAATGCCTACACCGGCATGATGAAGGGCAGCGCCGGAAGACAGAAGCTGGGCAATGTGAAAGGCATCCGCTACTCCGGCCGCATCATTGCGGATATCGAAGCGGCAGACCAGCCGCACCGCCTTTACCTTCGCAGCTGGACCGGCGGAGACTACGGCAGCAATCAGTGGAAAGACCTGCCCGATGGCCGGTATGAAAGGGTTGCGCATTTATTTGAAAAGAATCAGGGCGAATGGTACGACCAGGGGGCCTGGCTCATGGAAGTCATAGCCCGAAGCCCTGCCCTTTCCCAGAGCCTTTCCAACTACATGAAAGATAACGAATCGGTGGAAGGCCTGAAAAAGGATTTCAACGTAGATGCGGTGTATGAAAAGACGCCTTTCTTCCTTCTTCCCTACGATACCAGCTTCGGCGCTCCCCTCTTTGCCTATGACCGCTCTCCCATGAGCCGGGAAGGCAAGGCCTACAGCACCTACCTGTGGAACCTGCCTGCCGGTGCCCTTCTCTCCATGATGGAGGAAGAAAACAGCAGCGACCCCTATTTCCGCACCTATCTGGGCGCCGAGAAGGAATACCGCCGCTTCGTTTATGACCATTATCTGGATATTCCGGATGCCGTAAAAGAGGGCCTTGCCGCCCTGGGGCCCATTCCCCCGGCCCGGAGCCTTTCAGAAAAGCGGCAGCGGGTAGAGGATATCCGCCGTTTCCTTGCTGAAAATTACAGCTATACCAGGAGCCCCGGAAAGACACCGGCAGGAAAAGATTTCATTACCTATTTCCTGACAGAAAGCAAAAAAGGCTACTGTACCTCCTTTGCTTCTGCCGCGGTCATGCTCCTTCGGGCCAGCGGCATTCCTGCCCGCTACGCCGCAGGCCTCACAGTGGGAGCTGATGAAATCAAAGACGCTCCCCTTTCCGAAGGCGACCTTCACCGCCTGTCCATCAATGACCACCACGCCCATGCCTGGGCTGAAGTCTATGTAGACGGACTGGGCTGGCGGCCGGTGGAAATGACACCGGGCTATGAAGGCAGTGAAAATCCCTTCCCCCTTCCGGCAGACAGGCAGAAAAATGACACCGGCGCCCCGGATGCACCGGTGGATGAAAAAGATAAAACCAGCCAATCCCAGCCGAAGAAGGACCAGTCCCCCAAAGAATCACCTCCGCAAAGCCAGAAGCAGCCGCAGGCACAGCCAAAGGGCGAATCTTCTCCCCAGCCGCCCCAGCTGAATCAGCAGAACCCGGTGGAAGGAGCAAAGTCATTCCCGAAAATCCTTTTCCTCCTTCTCCTGATTCCTCTCCTTCTGGCAGGCTTCCTTGTTTTCCGTCTGACAGAAGTGAGCCGGATTTTCAAAAACGGAACCTCCGGGAAGGAAGGATTTAACCGCCTTCTGGATTACATGGACCGCCTTTCCTCCTATGCCGGCCTTCTGCCAAAGGGAAGCTATGAAGAAAGAAAGGCCGCCTTCCAAAAGGACCGGCGCTTCCAGGGATGGGACCATCTGCTGGATCTTCTGGTGAAAGCCAGATGGTCCGGAAAGCCCCTTGACCGGGAAGAAAAAGAAGAAGTTCTTTCCCTCATCGTGAAGGCCAGGGAAAAATGTCTAGCCTCCATGAAATGGGGAGAGAAACTCCGCTTCCTCTTCATCCATAAGCTGTGAGAACGGTATGTCCGGTTATCTCCACAGGAAAAAGCCCCTGCTTTCGCGGGGGCTTTTTCCTGTGAAATTGTCTATACCAAGCGCAGGGCGCTATGGCTTCTGTTATCCCAGGAAGGCCATGGATTCTTTCCACTGAGCAGCCTTTTCCTTCATAGCTGCCACCGCTTCTTTCCCATGGGCTTTCTGGCGTTCTACGGATTTCGGCCCTGTGCCGCCGTAGCTTTCACGATTTTTCACGCAGTTTTCTATTTTCAGTGCTTCCAGGATATCTTCCTCAAAGAGGGGGCTCATGGATTTAAATTCTTCCATGGTCAGGTCATGGAGCACTTTGTGATGTTCGATGCAGTAATGAACCGCTCCGCCTACTACCGCATGGGCCTTACGGAAGGGGAGCCCCTTCTTGGCCAGGTAGTCAGCCATATCGGTGGCATTGGAGAAGTCATGCTCCAGCACTTCCCGGGTATGCTTCCCGTTGACGGTCATGGTGCTGATCATGCCGGCGTAAATATCCAGGGCAAAGTAGAGGGTGTCTATGGCATCAAATACCCCTTCCTTGTCTTCCTGCATATCCTTGTCATAGGCCAGGGGAAGGCCCTTCATCACGGTGAGGAGACCTATGAGGCTTCCGTAGACACGGCCCGTCTTACCGCGGATGAGCTCACACATGTCCGGATTTTTCTTCTGGGGCATAATGGAGCTTCCTGTGGAGTAGCCGTCATCAAGCTCTATGAAATGGAATTCGCTGGTGCTCCAGTAAATGAATTCTTCCGAAAGCCTGGACAGGTGCATGGCACAGATGGAGGCAAAGGAAAGAAACTGGAGGAGGTAATCCCGGTCGGACACAGCGTCCAGACTGTTTCCATAAACCTTGGAAAAATGGAGCTCTTCCGCTTCTTCCAGAGGATTGGTGGGATAGGTGGTTCCTGCCAGGGCGCAGGCGCCGATGGGGGACATGTCAGCCATGTCATAGCATTCTTCCAGCCTCTTGAAATCCCTTTCCAGCATGGCAAAGTAGCAGAGCATGTGATGGGCAAAGAGCACCGGCTGGGCCCGCTGCATATGGGTATAACCGGGCAGGATCACATCTTTGTACTTTTCAGCAGCCCCAAGCAGCGCCTCTTCCACCGCAATCAGTTTTTCCGCCACCCGGCCTATCTGCCTTTTCATATACATATGAAGGTCCAAAGCACACTGGTCATTCCGGCTCCTGGCGGTGTGAAGCCTGGCACCGGCGTCACCGATATCATCGGTCAGCCTTTTTTCCACGTTCATGTGGATATCTTCCAGCTCGATGGAGAAAGGAAACTTTCCATCATCGATTTCCTTCTTGATGGCGGAGAGGCCTTCTGTGATTTTTTCACAGTCCTCTTTGGAAATGATGCCGTGGCGGGCAAGCATTTTCGCATGGGCTTTGGAGCCGGCAATGTCTTCTTTATACATCCGGCAGTCATAGGAAATGGATGCGTTGAAATCAAGGGCATTCTTTTCTTCCGCCTTGGTAAAGCGTCCGCCCCACATCATATCACTCATTTTGCATTCTTCTCCTTCATCAGGGCCCGGATGGTCAGGGGCAGGCCGAAGAGGTTAATGAAGCCTTCTGCATCAGCCTGGTTGTATACATCATCTTCGCCAAAGGTGACGAATTCTTCATTGTACAGGGAATAGGGGCTTTCTGCGCCGTGGGACATAATGTTGCCCTTGTAGAGGCGCAGGGTGACCTTGCCGGTTACGGTTTCAGAAGTCTTATCGGCAAAAGCCTGGAGTGCTTCTCTGAGCGGTGCAAACCACATGCCGTCATAAACCAGTTCGGAATATTTCACTGCAGCCACTTCCTTGAAATGGAAGGTAGCCCGGTCCAGGCACAGTCTTTCCAGTTCCGTGTGAGCATAGAAGAGGATGGAGCCGCAGGGATTTTCATAGACGCCCCGGGACTTCATGCCTACCAGTCTGTTTTCTACCAGGTCATCAATGCCGATACCGTTTCTGGCACCGATGGCATTCAGCGTGTTCACCAGTTCCACGCCGTCCATTTTCTTGCCGTTCACTGCGGTGGGCACACCTTTTTCAAATTCGATGGTTACCAGTTCATCCTTGTCAGGAGCATCCTCGGGATCACAGGTCACCAGGTACATATCCTTGTGAGGCGCATTGGCCGGGTTCTCCAGATCGTCCCCTTCATGGGACAGATGCCACATATTCCAGTCCATGGAGTACGGGTACTTCTGGGCAGCCTTTTCTTCATCGGTCTGCTTTTCATCGTATTTATCAATGGGTACGCCATGGGCTTCAGCGTACTTCATTTCATCTTCTCTGGATTTCATATCCCAGATTCTCCAGGGGGCAATGATCTTCATATGAGGAGCCAGGGCTTTGATGGTCAGTTCGAAACGAACCTGGTCATTGCCCTTGCCGGTAGCACCGTGGCAGATGGCGTCAGCGCCATACTTCTTGGCCATGTCCACCAGGCATTTGCCGATAAGGGGACGGGCAAAGGAAGTGCCCAGCAGGTACTTGCCTTCATACCGGCCGTCGGCCTGGAGCACTTTGTAAGCGTATTCTTCGATAAATTCTTTTCTTACATCCAGGGTTTCTGCCACAGAAGCACCGGAAGCCAGGGCTTTCTTGTGGATGGCATCAAAATCTTCAGGCTGGCCCAGGTTCACTGTGCAGGCAATGACCTCGCAGCCATAGTTTTCCTTCAGCCAGGGAATAATAACGGACGTATCCAGTCCACCGGAATAAGCAAGAACTACTTTTTTTACATTTTTTACATCAGCCATAGGAATGCCGCCTTTCTTCATGGAATATAGACAATTTCAGAAGCCCTTCACGGGGGCTTTTCTTAAGATGTGATAATTATACAGCGCTTTGCATAAATGTGCAATAGGGAATTTGGATTTTTTTATATTTTCTGCATTTTTATTTTTTATAAGTACTGATTTTCTCAGTATTTATCTATTATTCCTCCATTTCAGCGCCGAGAGAAATTTCTTTTATTTTTTATGCAGAATATACATAAAAAGAAAAAAAGCCCAGCGAGACCTGTGGCGGCTCAGCGAGGTGATGCCCTTTGGCTGCCACGAGGCCCTTTCTTCCCGGCTCCAGATAAGGGGAAAGGACGTGTCATTCTCCTCCATTTTCAGCTATAATAATAAGTAAGAAAACTGGATAAAGGAGGCTGTCACTATGAAAACATTACTCAAAAAATCGTTTCCCTTCCACGCCGGTCCGAAAGCCGAGGGATACCTGCTGTCGGCATCGAATCTCTGGAATACGCCCCTTTCTCTCTGGGGGCTGTCCCAAGTAACCATACCGGAGGATGCGGAAATCCTTGAAATCGGCTGCGGCGGCGGGAAAAACCTGGAGCGTCTTTTGAAGAAGGCGCCGAAAGGTCATGTATCCGGCATTGATACTTCCTTCCGGGCCGTGGACTTTGCCTACCGCCAGAACGAAAAAGCCATCCGGGAGGGCCGCTGCTCTGTGTACGAAGGCGCCCCCGATGTGCTTCCTTTCAATGAAAAGAAATTTGACTTCGTCCTGGCAGCGGAATCCTTTTATTTCTGGAAGGATCCGGAGGCCTGCCTGAAAGAAGTGCTCCGGGTCATGAAGCCCGGCGCTTCCCTGCTCATCCTTCAGTCCAAAGGCGGCCTTTCTCTCCACCGGATTTATGAAAAACTGATTCCCGGCATGAAAGTCTACGGCAAAAGCGATTTGAAGGAGCTTCTGGAAGACGCCGGTTTCCGGGATGTAACTATCCGCTCCCGGCTGGGGGCCCTGGCGGTAGTGTCAGAAAAGCCGGTGACCCCTCTGGATACGGCCAGGAGGAAACTCCATCTCTCTTCCATCCCCTACGGTAAGCTGACGGCCGCCGCTTTAAGTGCTGCCGCCCTGGGTCTTGCTGCCTATGGGGCCTCCAGAAAATACCGGTCCTGAAAAGGGATTCATGTCCCAGACCTATGGTAAAAAGGCTTTACTGCTTATACTGCATTCTTTAATTTTGGTCATATGGTATCAGAATTTTGATATCATTCACCCATGAAAAAGGACGAGGCACCGCCCGGTGCTTCGTCCTTTTTTTGACGCTTCCTTCTTTTTACGCAAAGAATAACTGTAAAAGCATGACAGAAAAAGTCACTCTCTTTTCACAATCCTTGATGTCTCGCAACTTTTCAAATCTTAAAGTTTGTTTTTGGAAATATTTCATGAATTTATAAAAACAGTATTGACTTTTGTACTATGCACGCATTATAATTAAATGCGTTCTAAACGCTCCCAAGGGACTTTTGGAACGGGAATGTTTCCACATTCCAAGGTAATTCTCCCCCGGCCGGTCTGCCCCAAATAGAACCGGTCCTGCCATACTGAAATAACGCCCTTATTTCAGATGCGGCCCAGTTCCTGCCTGCCGGGGGAGAAGATGAAGGCGCAGGATCCCCCTAAGTCCTGCGCCTTTCCTTTTGCCTGAAACAGAATAAAGCAGGCCTCTATGGCTGGACAGGTGTTTACTATTTCATTAAAACTAAAAGAAATCTAAAAGAGCATACCTCTTTAAGCATATGAGCTTTTTTCTATTTCCTTTCTTTTTTCATTCTTCCCCTCTATAAAAAATAGGGGGTCTGGCAAATATGTAAAAAATGTTATCTTCTTGTCATGTCATATTTTTACCATAACTTCCGCATTTTCACCCTTTTTTTCTTCTTCCGTCAATCTCTAAATCATTTTCCGTTTGACAATAGGGTGGAATGTCTTTTATAATAAACTAAGTCAGGGGCATTTTAGGTATATATTATGCATGTGTATACGTTTTTTGTTTAGGGGAAAAGTGAGGTACAAATTACTATGTCCGAAAAAAGGGCAGTCCACATGAAGGGTATACGAAATCAGATTCTCAGAACTGCAGAGAAGCTGTTTCTGACCCAGGGTTATAAAACCACGATCATTCGTCAGATAGTGCAGGAATCCGGTATTACATCCGGCAGTATTTACAATATTTTTGAGGATAAAGAACATCTGTTTTCCGCTCTGGTTGATGAATTCCTGACCAATGCCAAAGCAAAGATTGACAAAGCACTGGAAGGACAGCCGGCAGAAAACCGTATGGTAGGCCTTCTGGGCATGGAGCTTTACATTACGGAAAAGAATCCGGTGGTCAGGGAATTGATGTGTGCCTTCCATACATCTCCCTTCCTTATGGAAACGGTGATTAAGCGTCACTCCACCCTGGCTGAAGAAGTGTGGGCCGGCAGGAGACATCCCCGCAATTCCAAGCTTTCCACAGCCATCCTTCTTTCCGAAGGTGCCGTATCGTCCTATGTCATTTCCTTCGATTTCTCCCAGAAACTTGATTATTCTGAAATCCGTCGGAAAGTGGTGCTCTGCATCCTCCGGAACATGGGACTGGAAGCAAGGGAGTCAAGCCGCCTTGTCCAGTACATGGAAGAGCATGAAGCACTCTGGCTGGATCTGGCCAACCAGGTACTGAACCATTCTGGCGAGACACCGGAAGCCTAAATGCCTTACATAAAATAAAAAGCGGGGCGTCAGTGAAAATTCACTGGCGCCCCGCTTTTTCACGTTTCTGCCGATTCTGACTTCATCCCGGCCTCTAAAGAAACCGGATGCCGGGGATGCAGCCATGACAGAACCTCTTTCCCCTTTCTATTTTTTCAGGATATCCTTTGCCATCATGGCCCATACCTCCCTCTTCTGGTCCAGTGATTTCAGCATGGGAAGGATATCCTTTTTCTTGCTTCCCAGGACCCTGAAGGTCAGGGAAAGAAGAAGGAATTCCGCTTCTTCCACAGGGGGCTGGTCCTTGAAATAGAAGGAATTGATGAAGCCGCCCATGGCCCCCTTCACCATATAGTTCCGGGCAAGGATCTCATCTTCCTTGAAGAGCTTCCCGTAAGATTCGCCGAAAATTTTCTTTTCCAGGCGAAGATGGCGCTTCACCACCTCTTCAAACATGACCGGTGATGTATAGGCCTCCTGATACAATTCCCTCACCCTTTCATCATGAGCAATGGCTTCCATTTTCACCAGAAGCACCGCCGCATACTGATAAATCGGCGATTCACCGCCCGCTTCCTTCTCCACCATGTGGATGCAGTTTTCCAGCACATCGGCGGCCAGGGTATTGAATATTTCTTCCTTGCTGGAAAAAATATTGTAAATGCTGCCGGAGGTAATGCCGGAGCGTTCCACAATCTGGCGGATGGTGGTCCGCCGGCAGCCCTGCTCCAGAAAAATATCCTTCGCTGTCTGCAGAATCCTGTTTTTCGTCTGCCTCATTCTTTCTGCCATGACTGGTGACTGATTCATATCAAAGCTCCTTTGATACTAAAAATGAACCGACGGGAAAATCAATGAAATAGGCATTCCCCGTCTATTCCCTTCCGGGGTACAGAAAAGAAAATCTTCTTCTGCCCTTCCCATTCTTCTAAACAATAGCATTTTAGAACATTTTTCATTATCTTTCAGTATAGTTTCTTTCCTGGCATTTGTCAATAGGTCAAATAAATCAGATTTCATAAGCCTTATGTAGAAACAGCCTTCTGTAGAAGCTTTGTCCCCTTTTGCTAAAATGAATGCCCTAAAAGATAATATTCTATGTTTTTCCTTCTAAAATGCAGCCGCTGAATATCCCTTCCTCAGGAAAAGGAGAGCATCACCCCTTTGGAACTCATCAAAAAAAGCACCGATTTCATGGAAATCAGTGCTTTTTTCATCAGAAGGATTTCTGTCCCTTGTACAGAAGTTCTTTGATGAAATTGGGAAGAACGAAGCAGCTCTTCTGAATGTGGCGGTTGTAGTATTTCATAGGCTCCGGTGCCCCTTCCCTGGGTTCTGCCGTGAGGGGGTCGTACACCTTGGAAGCCAGCATGAACGAATGCATGCATGCCGGATAAATGGGCACATGGGAATAGTACATGCGCACAATGGGAAATACATCATTCATCGCTTCAAATACATCGTGTACCGTAGACTGCTGCACAATGGGGGACTCGGTCTGCTGCACAAGGAGCCCGTCTTTGCGAAGGGCCGCGAAGGCGCTCTTATAGAAGTCCCTGGTAAAAAGTCCTTCTCCCGGTCCGATGGGATCGGAGCAGTCAATGATGATGACGTCGTAGAAGTCCTTCACTTTCCTGGCAAAGGCAATGCCGTCGCCTACATGGACATGAAGTTTTTCCGGAGGATTTCTAAGGACCTTTGAAATGGTGGGGAAATATTCCTTGGACAGTTCTATGACCCGTCCGTCAATATCGCAGAGGTCCACATGGGTGACGCAGTGGTGGCGGCACACTTCCCGAGCCACACCGCCGTCGCCGCCGCCGATAATGAGCACCCTTTCCGGATGGGGGTGCAGCATGAGGGGCACGTGGGAAATCATTTCATGGTAGGTCCATTCATCCTTCACTGAGGTCTGAAATACGCCGTCCAGAATCAGGAGCCTGCCGTATTCCAGGGTGTCTGCGATTTCGATCTGCTGGAATGGTGTCTGTTCCTCATGCACCATATTTGTGATTTTCAATGTGAGGCCCAGATTTTCATTGGCCCATTCGGTGACGTATTTTTTCTCTTCCATCGGTTTATTCCTTATTTTCTTCCTGCGCTGCCGGATCTTCTGCTTTCTCTTCCGTTCCTTTGGCAGTGGCAGCGGCCTGGTCAAAGAGGTTGCCGCCGGCAGTGGTTTCTTTTACTTCTTCTGTCTCTTCGGCAGCCGGCGCCGCTTCTTCGGCAGGTTCTTCTTTGGGAGCGTCTGCTTCCGGTGCTGCTTCGGCAGCCGGTGCCGGTTTCGCGGTGCCGTCTTCTACAGGCTGGGGCGCTTTCACGGCCTTGGCGGACTCGATGAGAGCCAGGGCGGATTTGAAATTAGAAAGAAGCTTTTCAATGTAAAGGTTCATGTCCCCTTCTGTCTTGAGGAGGTCACCATTCATCCGGCGGCGGGCAGCTTCTGCATCAGCCACGATTTTATGGGCTTCGTTCTGGGCTTCCCGAATGGAAAGTTCCGCTTCCTTGTGAGCGTTTTTCTTCACATTGTCTGCCGTTTCCTGGGCCATGACCAGGGTATTGGACATGGTGGCTTCCATCTTTTCATAGTTTCTGAGCTTTGTCCGGATGGTGTCCATTTCTTCTTCCATTTCCCGATGTTCCCGGTAAATCCGTTCATAGTCTTTGGCCAGTTCTTCCAGGAATGTATTTACTTCATCCTGGGCATAGCCGCGAATCTGGCGGGAAAATGTTTTATTGTGTATATCCATTGGTGTAATCATATGTATATGTCTCCTTTGGAATGTCTGTGTTTACCTTGTATGGAAAGCAGGCTCCTCTATTTATATCTGTATATCAGAAGGCCCGTGCGCCCCTTTCGGCTCATGCCGGTTTCTTCCTTGATTTCTATGCGGCCTCTTCCACGGATGCTGATAATGTCTCCAGCCTTTACGGTTTGGGAAGCGCTTTTGGCAGGCTGCCAGTTCACTTCCGTCCTTTCGTCCTCCACGGCAGCAACCATTTTGGAACGGGAAATGCCGAAGCCTGCAGCTCCTACGGCATCCAGACGAAGGGATGCCACTGTGGCCCGCACTTCTTTGGCAGTCTGCTTGGGCGGCTGAATATCAGAGAGAGGGATTTCCTCTACCTTCACCGGCACCATGGCCACTTTTTTGAAGTTGTCCATGAGCCAGTCCTTCATGGCACTGTCCACCACGATCTGGCAGCCGGCGCCCTGCATGAGGATATCTCCTGTCACAGAGCGGTCGATGCCAAGGCCCATGAGGGAGCCCAGTACATCTCGATGGCCGATGAGACGGTACCGGCCGTCCCAGGTCACCGAGAGCAGGCTTTCAGAAAAGTCCACAGGGCCATCGTAATCCACTCGCTGGAAGGCGATACGCACCCTTTCTGCTTCATGATAGCCGCCAAAGGCTGTGGATTTCACAGTCTTCATATGGGCTGCAATGGTCTGGCCGATCTGCCGGGCAAAGGGGGCCATAAACGGGCCTACCGCAAAGGGCCGTCCCCGGTCTACCGCATCCGCCAGGTCCAGAAGCCGCATGGCCATGTCCTTCGATTCATCACCGGAGGCCGCAAAATAACGAAGTATTTTTTCTCTATCCTTCATTCCATCCTCTTTCCTGTCTTCAGGGAAGCGCTGATTCAATCATGTCCGCTTTCATTCCTGTATGTTACGCCATGGGGAGCAGCCGGCCCAGCTGGAGCCGGTGCTTTCCCGGGATTGAGAGGCAGGGGAAACAGAACATCTGCCCCGCTCCTATGCCTTCTTATTTTCCTGCCAGGGCGTCAGATTTTTCAAGGCACGCCTTGACGCCATCCATGAGGGCGGCCCGGATGCCGTCCCTTTCCATGGCATGAATGCCTGCAATGGTGGTACCGCCGGGGCTTGTGACCTGGTCTCTCAGTTCTGACGGGTGCTTTCCTGTTTCCAGTACCATTTTAGCGGCTCCATACAATGTCTGTGCTGCCGCTTCAATGGCCAGCTTACGGGGAAGGCCGATGAGCACTCCCGCATCAGCCAGGGCATCAATGATGACGAAGGCATATCCCGGACCGGCGCCGGAGAGGGCACCCAGCTCGTCAAGCTGCCTTTCTGTCACCACCGCTTCCTTCCCCAGGGCGGAGAAAATCTCTTCTGCTTCCCTGATGAAATCGGGGGATGCTTTCTTTCCCGGTGCAATGGCAGCCATGCCTTCCCCCACAGATGCAGGGGTATTGGGCATGACGCGGATGACTTCGGTTTCTTCCGGAAGGGCCCCTTCCAGGGCTTCCAGGGTGACTGCCGCCGCAATAGAAAGAACCCGGGATGGATGATACCGGGATATCTCCTGAAGCACTCCGGGTACCACATTGGGCTTCACCGCCAAAATGACCAGATCCGCCTCTTTGGCTTCCCTGCCGTCCATAGAAGCATGAACGCCGTAGCGGGACGCCTTTTCACGGGATGCCTCTTCGGAATGCTCTTTCACATATATTTCTTCTTTTTTCCACAGCCCTTTGGCAAGGCAGCCGGAGAGGATGGCTCCTCCCATGGCGCCGCAGCCGAAAATGAGAATCTTCTTCATTTCTACGGTCCTTTCCAGGTGGGAATACCTGAAACAAAGGCCAGCCTGTCTTCATGAAGATCCACCGTAGACGGAACGCAGATGAGCACATCATCATTGAGGAGCATCACATCTCCATGGGCCATATAGACAGCGCCGCTCATGAAGTCCACAAAACGGCTGGCTGCTTCATCATCCACATTATCATTCAAAACAACGATAACCGTCATGCCCCTTGCCAGGGCATCCACAGCACGACGGGCATCTCCGTAGGAACCGGGAACCATGATATCCACTTCCTGGGGCCGGATGCTCCTTGCGGGCAGCGCGCCTGCCGCCGGTACATCTTCTCCCTCGTCCCGTTCCTGTTCCTCGTAGCTGTCTTCTTCAGGAGATTCTTCAAACTGGCTTTTCAGCCAGTTCACTCCCTGGGAAAGAAAAGACATCAGCCCTGGGGAGCCTCAGGTCCCTGAGGTGTCTGGGCGTTCCACTGAGGCGCTGCCGGTGCCTGCTGCTGATCCTGATAGGCAGCGAAATTTTCACGGGATACGCTCATGTTATTCGGCGCGCAGAGATAAATATTTTCGGAAATCTGGTCGATCCGTCCATCCAGTGCATACATGATGCCCTGTACGAAATCTACAATCCGCTGTGCTTCATCAGCATCGGTTTTTTCCATGTTCATCACCACCGGGCGCATAGCCTTCAGATGGTCGCCGATTTTTTCAGCATCTCCATAGCTCTTGGGATTTACCACCACCATGGTGTAGGGCTTGGCAGCCTGACGGGGCTGGGCGGTGCGGCCAATGCCTCTCACAGGGTTTACCGCAGATGCACGAGGCGGAACGGGAGCAGAAGGGCTGACCGGTGCAGCTTCCTCTTCCATGTCCTCTTCTCTTTCATCCTCATCCCTGTCTACAAACTGATCCTTAAATTTATCAAGCAGACTCATTTTTTTCTCCTCTCAATGGTAGTGTCTTTCGCCAAAAATGGCAGTGCCTATGCGCACCATATTGGCTCCTTCTTCAATGGCAATTTCAAAATCATGGGTCATTCCCATGGACAGAATGGAAATCTGTCCTTCAGGAAATTCTTTCTTCATGTCAGTCCACATGCTGTGGGCCTTCCGGAATACGGGGCGGGTCTTTTCCACATCCTCATAGGCCGGTGCCATGCACATGAGCCCCTTGACCCGGATATGGGAAAGGGCTTTGGCTGTGTCCAGGGCTTCCTTCATAGACTGTGGAGGAAGGCCGTGCTTTGATTCTTCTCCGGAAATATTGAATTCCAGGAGTACATCCTGCACCTTGCCGATTTCTCCTGCCCGCCGGTCGATTTCCTTCATGATATCCAGAGAATCTGCCGACTGGATCAGGTCCGCCATGGCCACCGCTTTTTTCACTTTATTTTTCTGTAAATGTCCCTGCAGGTTCCAAATGACCGGAAGCTTCAAGGCTTTGTACTTTTCTTCCATTTCCTGGACCCGGTTTTCGCCTACCTGGGTGACTCCCAGATGAATGGCTTCTTCCATATCCTCCAGGGGATGGAATTTTGTCACTGCCACCAGGGTCACTTTCTGTCCATAGGGAGAACGCTTCCCGGCCGCTTCGATCCGGTCCCTTACATGGGCTAATCTTTCTTTGATTTCTGACATAGCCCCCGCCTTCTTTGCAAGTATCTTTCGTATATCCTCCATGCTATGGATAAATGGATATACCTAGAGATTATTATATCACAGTTATTTAGGAGAAAAAACAGGAAAAATGGATTTTAAAAGCAGTATACACCGGAGAAAAATCATTTTCCCATGCCAAAAGGGGCTTTGAAAAAGTGACTGCCCTTTTTCAAAGCCCCTAGCTGATGGACTGTTTTAAACCATCTGTGCTTTCTTTGCAATTTCATCAGGAATCTTGATTCCCAGAATGTCCGCATCCTTCTTATTGATGACAATGGTATATTCCTTCTGGTGCTGAATGGCTGCAGTTTCCGGCTTGATTTTGCCATCCAGAATATCAGCGGCCATGTGACCTGTCTGAACGCCCAGTTTGTAGTAGTCTACGGAAAGAGCGGCCAGTGCGCCGTCTTTGGCCATAATGTCGGCTCCCACGATAACCGGAATCTTATTGGCATCGGTGACCTTCATCAGGGTGGGGATGGAGGAAGCCAGGGTGTTATCGGTAGGTACATAGATGAAATCCACCTTGCCTGCCAGGGATTCCGCCACCTGCTGGATATCGTTCACGCTGTTTACGGTCCTCTCCTCTACGGCCAGGTTGTTCTTTTTGCAGTAATCCTTCATCATGTTGGCCTGGACTTCACTGTTCACCTCGCTGGAGGAGTAAATGAGGCCCACCGTTTTGGCATTGGGAACCAGGGCCCTTCCCAGATCCATCTGGGCATCAATGGAAGCCAAATCGCTGACGCCGGTCACGTTGCCGCCGGGCTTTTCATCATTCTTCACCAGTTTGGCCGTGGTATAGTCCGTAATGGCAGTGCCTACGATGGGAATATCCTTGATTTCATTGGCCACCGCCTGGGCTGCAGGAGTAGCAATGGCGCAGATGAGTTTCGGCTTTTCCGATTTGAAACGGGATGCAATGGTTTTCAGGTTGGACTGGTCGCCCTGGGCATTCTGCTGGTCAAAGGTAACCTTATCCTCGCCATAGCCCCTTTCCTTTAAGCCGTCTACGAAGCCCTTATTGGCCTGATCCAGAGATCCATGCTGCACGATCTGCACCACACCGATAATCGGTTTTCCGGAAGCAGAGCCGGCGCCGCCCTTGGGCTGACTGCCGCCGCATCCTCCATATACAAGTGCTGCTGCTGCCAAAGCTGCTGCCATGCTCATTTTCATCCATGTCTTCATTTCTATGTCCTCCCCTGTTCCTATACTGCTTTATTTAATGTATGTATCTTCCAGTGCATCCATGGTACCGTCAGTTTCCATTTCTGCCAGGAAGAAATTCACATAGTTCAGAAAATCCTGGTCTCCCTTGGCCATGAGGGCGCCGAAACGGCTTCTGGTAAAGGGCTTGTCCACCAATGGCGCCGCCAGCTTTTCATTCATGCGCACATACCGCCTGGCTTCCATGGTTTCCGTAATCATGATATCCGCCTTTCCTTCCGCTATGAGGGAAGGGATTTCCGCATTCTTCTCATGGATGAGAAGGGTGGCATGAGGCAGGCGGCTCTTAGCAAATTTCTCATTGGTTCCGCCCGGATTCACCATGACCTTCACCTCCGGCCTGTCCAGGTCTGCCAGAGACTTGTACTTTCCTTCCTCTCCCTTCCGGCAGAGAATGGTCTTGCCGAAGAGGAGGTAGCCATCAGACATGGCCAGGGTCCTTTCCCGGTCAAAGGTTCTTGTAATGCCGCAGAGAGCCAGGTCAAACTTTCCTGCTGCCGTATCGGCGGAAAGGGTCTTCCATGTGGTGGGCACGTACTCCACCTTCACATGAAGGGAGTCTGCCAGCTTTTCTGCCAGTTCTGTATCAAAGCCTTCATACTTTCCATCAGCGTCCTTATAGGACATAGGCCTGTAATCGCCGGTGGTACCCACCCGGAGAGTCCCCCGGGCTGCAATATCCTCCAGGTGCGCCGCCCATGCGCTGCCGGCGCCTCCCAGGAGGAGCCCCACTGCCAGCGCAGCGGCTCCTGCCATCTTCTTCATATCCATCTTTCCATCCTCCCATGCTTTTCTTTATGAAAATCAAAAGTCCCTTGCTTATTTCTAAGCAAGGGACGACGGGACACATCGCGGTACCACCCTGTTTACCTGAATCAACACAAAAGGGTGGTACCCAAGGGACGGATTATCCGTGGTACCACCCAAATTATCTTCATCAGATCAACTCTACGCCCGGTAACGGGGGCATGCGTCGCAGCCTACTTTTACGTTCAGCCGCGCAGTTCAGGAAAGAACTTCCCCATTCCTCCGCCGCCGGTTCCCACCAAATGCCGGCTCTCTGCTTGGCTTCCAAAATGAGTACTTTTTTCCATCAGCACTTTTTTGATATGTGTCCATTGTAGCCAATGGGACCGGTCTTGTCAAGGGTCAATCAGTAAGCCCGGCCCTGGATTGGCCCGCAAGGCCACCAGTCTTCTAGTACACTAGTACACTAGTACACTAGTACACTTTTTCATTTCACCTTTTCCGTTTCTATTTCTTTGGGGCAGAGATGGTAGTGTTTTTTCTTATCCTGATACATTTTCCGGTCTGCCTGGTTGAAGGCGGCGTTGAGATGGCTGCCGCTTTCGGCCCAATGGGCGCCGAAGGCGACGGACACATCATCTTTGGCCTTCACGGTGTCATAAAATTCTTCAAATTTCCTGTAAAAGGCACATTCAGAAATATCCGGCAGAAGGACCACGAATTCGTCTCCCCCGGCGCGGTATACAAACTCATCGCCCCAGAACTGCTACATGGCCTTTGCCGCCCGCCGGAGGAGCTTATCTCCTGCCACGTGGCCCTCTTCATCGTTGGCCCTTTTCAGTCCGTTCACATCGCCAAATACGATGCCCGCCGGGTGTGCCAGCCCCTCCAGTTCTTCCAGCTTTTCCATGAAGCTGTTTCTGTTTCTCACACCGGTCAGCATGTCCCGGTGGCTCAGGTAGTCCAGCCGGGAAAGGAGCTTCTGGTTCACCATGCGGGCCCCCAGAAAATAGGAAATGGTTTCCAGTATTTTCTGGGTATTTACTGCATCGCTGATTTCATAGTTATCGGCGCCGATGTAGCCGATAAGTTTTCCGCCATCGTAAATGGGGGAATCCATAATATTCCGTATGCCCTGCCGTTTCAGGTTTTCATAGTCCAGCGGGTCATCGTCGGCCAGAACGCTGATGTCTTCCAGCACCAGACTGGTGTCGTGGACGAGGTATTTTTCCCATCCGCCGAGATATGTATCATAGTCCAGGTTCTGCAGGGTATCGATTTCCGGTGTTATTCCTTCCCGGCACCATTCGAAGGTATTGCTTGCCTTCTTTCCATCGGTTTCCAGAATGTAGAGGCGGTCGGCATGAATAATGGTACCCAGCTCGGCCAGCATGTGGTTCACCGCTTTTTCGTAGCTTTCCCCGCCGTCCATGATTTTCACCAGCTTGATGATAATATCGTCGGTGTTGGTGGACTGGCGGAGGTTCATCCGTTCCACATGGTCCAGGTCCACATTCATGAAGATGAAGGCCGCCCGGCCTTTCCCTGCCGGTTCCACTTCAAATTCCAGCCAGTGGCCCACTTCCCGGCTGTACATGCGGTTCCGTATCCTTTTTCCCTGAGCCGCTTCATAGCAGTAGTCGAACCATTTTTCATCGGCATTGTCATAGACTGACAGGAAAGAGCGGCCCAAAAGCTCGGACTTATCTCTCCCCACCATTTCGCAGTATGCTTTATTGACATATACATAGATGGTGTCTATGGCCTTTTTCTTTTCCTCATCCATCACTACTTCAAAAGCAGCATAGGCTACCGGCACATTCATATCCAGGTCCGGTATAAACTTGTCATCTTCCATTGCAAACTTCCATTTCTTACTCAGCTAAGCATCGCAAAAGGGCGCAGCCTCCACTGCGCCCAAAGAGAGCACTGATGAACAGAATCAGTGCTTTTTGCAATTGCTCCTCCGATGCAGCTGGCTGCCATGTTACAGGCCCTATAGTTTTGCGTCACAGATTTTCACCTGCTTTGCCTTTATACCTATAAAGTATTATGCTTATAAAATTATCACCAATTTATTATAACAGATTTCAGCAGATGTTTCCAAGAAAAATCGAATGTATGAACAAGAATAATAGAAGAATAATAAAAAAGAAAGGATCCTGCTCCCAGGCTGCAGAAGCCTTTAACGATGGGCCAGGGCTTGCAAGAGTCTCCTTTGGCAGGAGTTTTGGCAGACTGCTAAAGACCAGGCCCTATACTTTCCCTTTCTAAAAAAAACAGCTCCCTGAGGAGCTGTTTTCCACTTATTTCATTCTCGCATCGGCAGGAGATGCAGCAAAGCCTTCCGCCGTTTCTCCTTCTTCCTTAAGGCTGCCGGATTTTCCTTCATGTTTTCTTTTATTCTTTTCAATGAAATGGTAGCCGATGAGAAGGATGGCAAACCATACAGGTGTCACGTAAAGGGCTACCCGGGTATCATCGCGGAAAGCGGAAGCCACCACCACACCCAGAAGGAAGAGCATGGTCAGATAGCCGGAGTAGGGAGCAAAGGGCATTTTATAGGTAAGAAGTTTCTTTTCTTCCGGCGAAAGGGCGGCCCGGAATTTCTGCTGGGTCCGGAGAATGACGAACCAGGTAAAGAGAGCGCCAAAGGATCCTACGCTGGTAACATACACGAAGACCTGGGCCGGCATGATGTAATTCATGAGCACCGAGAAAAGCAGCACTGCCGCAGAGAAGAGGATGCCGATCCAGGGCAGGCGGTGACGATTCAGACGCTGGAAGCAGGAGGGAGCGTTTCCCTGCAGGGACAGGTTGTAAAGCATGCGGCCGGAGCTGAAGATACCGCTGTTGCAGGAGGACAGCACCGCTGTAATGACTACGATATTGATAATGTCAGCAGCTCCTGCAATGCCCAGTTTTTCAAAGGTAATGACGAAGGGGCTTCCCAGATGGCCGATTTCATCCCAGGGATAAATGGCCATGATGACGCCCAGGGAAAGTACATAGAAAATCAGGATACGCCAGAACACTTCATCGATGGCTTTCTTAATGGTGGATTTCGGATCATGGGCTTCGCCGGCGGTAACACCGATGATTTCAATGCCCAGGTAGGAGTACATCACCATGACCAGAGCCATAAGGGTGCCGCCGATGCCGTTGGGGAAGAAGCCACCGTGGGTCCACAGGTTCGTAATCCCCACAGGCTCCCAGCCGTTGCCGATGCCGAAGAGGATCATGCCGGCACCGCCGATAATCATAAAAATAATGGTGCAGATCTTAATCAGGGCAAACCAGAATTCAAACTCCCCGTAAGCAGAAACGGCAATGAAATTAACCACCGTCATCAGGAGGAGGGCACAGAGGGCCGATACCCACTGGGGCAGGTCGGGATACCAGAAATTCATGTAAATCCCTACGGCCGTCAGTTCCGCCATACAGGTAACCATCCACATGTACCAGTAGGTCCAGCCGGTGAGATAACCCCACTTGGGTCCCAGAAAACGGGCCGCGTGGGCACTGAAAGCGCCGGATACAGGGTAGGCCACGGACAATTCGCCCAGGGCCCGCATAATGAAATAAATCGCAACGCCGCCGATGATATAAGTCAAAAGCACCGAAGGACCTGCCAGTTCGATGGCTGTGGCGGATCCGAGGAACAGGCCTACGCCGATGGCTCCGCCAAGGCCGATCAGCTGGATGTGCCGGTTCTTCAACCCTCTTTCAAGGTTCTCATGCATTTCCTGATTATTTTCTGCCATATGAAACTCCCAAATCTGACAAAAACTCCGGATCCGCGCCCTTTCATGGGGAAGATCCGGAGAAAAGAACTACTTTTTTTATTTTATACGCAGACCCCCTGTACATCAAGACAGAAATTTACATTTTCCATACTTTTTCATACATACGGCCCCGGTTTAATGACCCAAGGAATATAAATTTTATGTATTCATGACATAAAACTCATGGTGACTGTAATCAATAGATTTTGTCTATAAAAATCATCATTTCTCCTTGATACCGTTCATGAGCACGTCGAAGGCCTGGTCCATGTAGGAGGCTTCGGAAATTTCCTCCTTCACCGCAAACCGTTTCTTGATTTCACTCATAAGATAATAATAGGCCACCATGCCGGCCCAGGAAATGCAGACCTCCGTGGGTTTCAGATTATGGCGGAAAATGCCTTCCTCCATGCCCTCCGTGAGAGCTGCCCGGAGCACCACCAGCACCATGGCGAATCGTTCCTTTCCAATGGAGGCAAAGACGTCGGTGGGATGAATCATTTCCCAGGAAAAGATGCGGAGAATATAGGGATGTTCCTTCATAAGACGGAAGAAAAAGCGGGAATACAATTCCATGATTTCCATGGGCTTTCTGGTGCCGTCGGCAGCCATTTCCACGAAATCCACCAGAAGGGCGCTTCCCCGCTCCAGTATGGCGGCATAGAGTTCCTTCTTCCCGCCGAAGTAATAGGAAATGGCGGCGCTGTTCACCCCTGCTTCCTTGCCGATATCCCGGATGGACACGTCGGAATAGCCCTTCAGCGCAAAGAGGCGGATGGCTGCATTTTCAATCTGCTCCTTCTTGTCCGGCGCTTTCTCCTTTTCTTCCTTCGGGAAAAGGGTATGATACAGCTCTTCCTTGGTGCCGAAATAATAGGAAATGGATGATACGCTAACCCCTGCCTGCCGGCTGATGTCCCGAAGGGATGTATCATGGTATCCCTTCTCCCCGAAAAGGCGGCGAGCCGCCTTTTCTATTTTTTCCTTTTTTCCTGCTTCCATGATGAACGCCCCCTGGAGTACCTGCACAGTTTCATTCTTTCTATTATATATGATTTTCTCTTCAATTGGAACAGCAGAGATGAAATGATTGAACCGTTCAGCTTCCAGTGTTCAAAAAAGCGGCAGTTCCTGCCATCCTACGGAAAGCAGCCAGCTGCCGCAAATCATTACTATCTTCTCAAAGGCACCAGGGATAGAGAGGCATCTTAAGGGTTTCATCAATATCCTTCCCGGTAATGGGTGCAAAGTACACACGAAGGAGGCAGAGGCCTTCGGCAGGCGCCGTGATGCCCAGTTTTCTCCGGTCCCGGGCTTCAAGGATACGGGTAATGTCTTCCGGAGACAGCGTGCCCCGTCCTGCATCCACCAGGGCCCCGGCTATGTTGCGCACCATGTGGTAGAGAAAGCCCTCGCCGGTTACGTATATGCGATAGAGGGAGCCTTCCTTTTGGATGCGGATGTCATGAATTTTCCTCACCGGGTCCGAAGGCACGGAGTTATTGCCGCGGAAGGAGGTAAAGTCATGACGTCCTTTAAGCACTTCTGCCGCCTTTTCCATGAGGGAAAGGTCCAGCTTCTTCCCGGTGCGCCAGATGTACCGTTTCAGAAAGGGCGATGTTTCCCTTCCTTCCGTCAAAAGATAGCCATAGGTTTTTCCGTAGTTTCTCCTTCTTACGGAAAAGTCCATATCCACCTCCCGGCTGGCAGTGACGCGGATATCATAGGGAAGGCAGGAATTCATGGCGTAAAGGAAACGGTCCCCGGGAATGGTGGAATCGGTGTAGAAAGTGCATTCCTGGCCGAAGGCATGGACGCCGGCGTCCGTGCGGGCCACAAAGTAGAGGGTGGTTTTCACGCCGGTCAGCGACTGAAGGCAGTTCTCCACCATTTCCTGCACGGTCATGCGGTTTTCCTGCCGCTGGAACCCGCCGTAGCTTGTGCCTTCATAGGAAAGGGTAATCCATATATTTTTCATCGTTTTCAAAAAGCCGGGGCCTCTGCCCCGGCTTCCTTTCTTTTATTTGAAATAGATATACAGTCCAAGGAGCAGGGCTGTAACCAATACCACTGCCAGGAACGCATTCCTGTCTCTCCAGGTATAGGCCAGCTGATGCATTTTGGTGCGGCCTTCTCCGCCGCGGTAGCATCTGGCTTCCATGGCGGTGGCCAGATCGTCGGCTCTGCGGAAGGCGGAAATGAAGAGGGGCACCAGCAGGGGAACCATGTTTTTCGCCCGCTGCCAGAGATTTCCGTTTACGAAATCGGCGCCTCTGGAGGACTGGGCTTTCATGATACGGTCCGTTTCTTCCAGAAGGGTAGGAATGAAACGAAGGGCAATGGTCATCATCATGGCCAGTTCATGGGCCGGCACACCGAACCGTTTGAAAGGCATGAGCAGTGCTTCGATGCCGTCGGTGAGCACAATGGGGCTGGTGGTATAGGTAAGGAGGGAAGAAAAGGCGATGAGGAACACCAGACGCAGGGTCATGATGAGGCCGTTTTGTATCCCTTCCTGACTGATATGAATGAATTTCCAGGTAAAGAGCTCATTGCCCGGTGTGGTGAGCACATGGATACCCATGGTGAATACCAGAATAATCCACAAAGGCTTGATGGCTTTCCAGATCAGGGACACCGGCACGCCGGACAGGGCGATGGCCAGGAAAGTAAACCCGGCCACCAGGATGTAGGACCACAGGTTATTGGCCAGAAAAATAGCCACAATGAAAATCATGGTGCAGAGAATCTTGGCTCTGGGGTCCATGCGGTGCAGGAAAGAATCTCCCGGGTAATACTGGCCGAGGGTAATATCTGTTAACATGATTTTCCGCCTCCCAGCATCTGACTCATTCTATCCACCGCTTCTTCCACGGTTTTCGCATCCTCCGGCACCGGAATGCCCTTCTCCTTCAGATACAGAAGGGTCTGTGTCAAAGGCGGCGCATCGACGCCGCATTCCTGCAGCTCCCTGCGATGGTGGAGGAAAATATCCATGGGCTTTCCATCCATCACCAGATGGCCCTTGTGCATCACCAGCAGGCGGGTAGCCAGCCGTGCAATGTCGTCCATGTTATGGGATACCAGGATGACGGAAAAAACGCCTTTCCGGTACCAGCTCTGGATGCGGGAGAAAATTTCACGCCGTCCGATGGGGTCAAGGCCTGCCGACGGCTCATCAAGGATAAGGAAATCGGGATGCATGGCAATCACCCCGGCAATGGCCACGCGCCGCTGCTGGCCGCCGGAAAGGCGGAAAGGCGAACGGCCGCCGAAGGTATCATAATCAAGGCCTGCAAATTTCATGGCACTTTTCACTCTTTTTTCCGTTTCCTCTTCACTGCAGCCCAGATTCTTCGGGCCAAAGGCGATATCCTTGGCCACCGTTTCCTCAAAGAGCTGATGCTCCGGATACTGGAAAACCATGCCCACAGAATGGCGCTTGGCCACAGCTGCCTTCGTCTTGGCTGCCAGGTCCACGCCGTCAATGGTCACCTTTCCGGAGGTAGGATGGATGAGGCCGTTCAGATGCTGGATAAGGGTAGATTTTCCGCTGCCCGTATGGCCGATAATCCCGATAAATTCCCCCTTTTCAATGGTGAGGCTGATATTTTCCAGCGCCACCTTCTCAAAGGGAGAACCCTTGCTGTACACACAGCTTACATTTTCGACACATATGGACATAACGATTCTCCCAGCTCCTCATCTGTCAAACAATCTTCCGGTATATGGAAGCCCTTCTTCCGAAGTCCATGGGCCAGATCCGCCGCCACCGGCACATCCAGGCCCAGGGCCGTCAGCTTGTCGGCCTGGGAGAAAACCTCCCTGGCCGTTCCTTCCATTCTCAGATGGCCCTTGTCAATGACCATCACATGGTCCGCCGTCACCGCTTCTTCCATGAAATGGGTAATGAGCACAATGGTTATGCCTTCCTTTTCATTCAGCTCATGCACCGTATCCATAACCTCTTTGCGGCCATGGGGATCCAGCATGGCTGTCGGTTCATCCAGCACGATGCAGTCCGGATGCATGGCAAGAATGCCTGCAATGGCGATGCGCTGCTTCTGCCCGCCGGAAAGCATGGCAGGAGAATGGGTGCGGTAAGCCGTCATGCCTACCTTCTCCAGAGCCACATCCACCCGTTTTTTGATTTCCTCCGAAGGAATGCCCAGGTTCTCCGGACCGAAGGCCACATCCTCCTCCACAATGGCAGCCACCAGCTGGTTGTCCGGATTCTGAAACACCATGCCCACCTTCTGGCGGATATCCCAGATATGGGAAAAATCGGAGGTCTTCATGCCCTCCACATAGATTTCCCCATCCGTGGGAATAAGCAGGGCGTTCAAATGACGGGCCAGCGTGGACTTGCCGCTGCCGTTGGTACCGATGATGGCCGTAAAGGACCCCTTCCTGATGGTGGCGGATACATCGGAAAGGGCATCAAACTTCTTTCCCTCTTCCGTCTCAAAGGTATGGGTCAAATGACGGATATCAAAAAGAATGTCTCCACCCTTTTTTTCATCCTTCATACTTTCTTTCTCCATGTTTCCTCTTTCTTATGTCCTGAGAAATATAAAAATACAATGATACTTTATGATAACAGACAATTCCTTTTTCCGTCAATGAAAAAGACTGTCTTTTATATAATAATCAGCGGCAGTCCTTTTGTCAATTTATACAATTTTATCTGTTTACAATCATCCGGATAGGGTTCTCTGCCAAAGACCGGTTCCTCTTTTCTGGCTCAGGGAAGCGAAGGCAAAGAAAGGTCCAAAGCAGGAAAGTGACCCTCCCTTTGCCTCCGGCCTATCGTTTGATATCTCTTTTCCCTCAGGTCACGAAAAAGGGAAAGGACCATATTTCCCTATCCGCAATCAGTGTGTCCGCTGCCTCCTGATCACAGGCAGGATCATTTACATTTCAACCTTTAAATCCATCCGAAGTGACGGCAGGCGTTGTAAATACCGTCTTCATCGGCCCGGTCGGTGATGTAGCTGGCAAGGGCCTTCAGCTCCGGTTTGGCATTGCCCATGGCGATGCGGAGCCATTCTCTGCGGAACATGGAGCGGTCATTCATGCCATCGCCGAAAACAACGATGTCCCTGTCTGCAATGTGGAACCGTTTCTGTATTTCCATAATACCCCTTTCCTTATGTACCGGTTCGATGAGCATGGTGTCCTTGCTGAACCATACGTGGGGCAGCGTATAGAGAGGGATGTCATCCCTTTCCTGTTTGCTGCAGGCCACAAAAATCTTGTGGATGGCAGAGACTTTGCGGAAGTCAAAGGAGGGATCCACTTCCGTTTCATAATACCGGTCTTTGACTTTTTCCAGATACAGAGGAGTCCTTGTAACGCGGTATTTCTTATTATAGGGAGCGGCCGCCCAGGGATGCTTTTCTTCATCAATGTCTGAAAGGGTACGGATGCAGTCCGAAAGAGGCAGGCCTTCATCATAAAGAATCTTCCCGTCAATGGTGACCGCATTGCCGCCATCGGACACCAGGGCTGATATCCCCAGGGTCCTGGCCACTTCCAGGGCATCTGCCTGCATGCGTCCGGTGGCCAGGGAAACGAAGTGCCCCCGGCGGATGAGTTCCTTTACCGCTTCCCTGGTGCTTTCCGGATAATCTGCTGTCAGCGGCGTAGTCAGGGTACCATCAATATCAAAAAAGAAATATTTCTTCATCCTCTGCCTCCTTTGCTTTTCATTTCCTTTCTTATAGTACCATAAGAGGAAGAGTGTTCAAAGGGGCGCGCTTTTTAAGGCGTGAAGAGTTCGCAAAATGAAGAGTCCTGCGGTGCTCGGCGTCTTAAGGCAGCGGCTCTCTTCGGGCACCAGCAAAAAAGGACAGTGAAGAAAATTCTTCACTGTCCTTTTTCAATGACTGTTACAGCAGTTTTTCGATTTCCGGTGCCATAGCTTCCGGTGTTTTGGTGGGTTCAAACCGTGCTGCCACATTTCCATCTCTGTCGATGAGGAATTTGGTAAAATTCCATTTAATGGAATCATCATCCAGAAAATGGGGATAATTCTTTTTGATGAAATCCAGAAGGACTTTGGCATTGGGATGATCCATGTCAAGACCCTTGAATTCCTTTTCCTTTGTCAGGTATTTGAAAAGGGGCTGTGCACTGTCTCCCCTTACATCACCCTTGCGGAACATGGGGAATGTGACGCCGTAGTTCAGGCGGCAGAATTCCTGAATTTCCCCGTCGCTTCCGGGATCCTGCTCTGCAAACTGGTTGCAGGGGAAGCCCAGCACCACAAAGCCCCTGTCCTTGTAGGCATTGTACAGTTTTTCCAGTCCTTCAAACTGGGGCGTAAAGCCGCACTTGCTGGCTGTATTGACAATGAGAAGAACTTTACCTTTGTAGTCGGACAGGGAAACTTCCTGGCCTTTTCCATTCACTGCTTTGAAATCGTATACGTTCATATAAACCTCCCGGGCTGTCCTGCCCTAAAGGCGGCGGCGCCGCCGGCTAATCCATGTCTAAGTAAAACGATATTTATCTATCTGATGGTTCTATTATATCGAATTTCATCGAATAATGCAAGCAAAAAAAGAAGCGACACCGAGCCGCTTCAAAAGGGGTTGGAGCAGTGCGCTCCTATGAGAACCTGTATAATAACATCCTTACGGAATGCTATTACCCAAATGACAGGCCATCTGCCTTTCACCGAAGGCGTATGGCAGAGCCTTTCCGGTGCTCCGCACCGGTCTATGAGGACTTCCCGGAGGAAGGGATTGTAAAAAGGAGCGATGATCATATTTCCCTTTTATGACCATCGCCAAAGGGAGATGAATCTCAGGGGGCAGCCCCCTGTATCAGAGTGGTGCCGAAGCACCCGATATATAGGAACTTCATAAAGAAGATATGGTAAACGGGGTGGGTGATGATGATATTTCCCTTTTACCGCCATCACCCGAAAGGAGATGAACCATGGAGAGATCCCCACAGGTATATGTAAAGCCTTCTTCAGGCGTTACATCGAATGATAGAGGGTAGGAAGATTTCCGGGAGAATGATGTTCCCTGTCATCATCTCCCGGCGGGTATGCAAAAGAAAATCCACCTTGCAGACAAGGTGGATTCAAGGCAGGCCAAAGAAATCGGCTTTATGAATACACACCTTCCCATCGCTCGTAGGTCAAACGGTGATACAAAACAGGCAGTTCTCCTGACTCTGCTTCCTCGCGCCTCCAGCCTTCCCAATTTCCTCAGTGACTTCTGTTGGATTTGCTCTGCATTACAGTGGCGGGACCGTGCCGGTTTTTCACCGGTCTTCCCTATTAAGCCCTTCTGGGCACCTGCTTTACCTATAAAATTGTGCTCCTCAATAACCGAATGTTCAACCCATGAAAAAAGCTCTTTACCCAGGGCAAAGAGACATCCATATGACATCCCCTTCCCATCGCTCGTGGGTTCAAACGGTGATATAAGACAGGCAGTTCTCCTGACTCTGCTTCCTCGCTATCCGTCTTCCCGATTTCTCAGTGACATCATTGGATTCGCTCCGCATTACAGTGGCGGGACCGTGCCGGCTTTTCACCGGTCTTCCCTATTAAGCCCTCAGGGCACCTTTCTTTTCATATTCGGTTGTCATTATAGTATCACTCCTGATAGCTGTTGTCAAATAGATTTTGCGACATGGTACGAAACAGGCCGGTTCCGCAATAGGCAGGGGCATCCTGGCCTGTCTTTGCACCAGAAAGCATGATTTTGCCAAAAGGGATGCCCGGGACGAACTGATTCATGCGCTTCTTTAATATCTATCAAAAATCTTCTGTATGTCCCTGAAGTCCCCGGTCTTTGAGAGAGAAAGCTGGAGGAGAATCCGGGCTTTCTGGGGAGACAGGGATCCGCCGCGGATAAAGCCTTCCTCTTCATAGGAGGCTTCTGCGGAAATGACAGAGCCGCTGCCGGCACGGGAGCTTCTCACCACCGGAATGCCCTGGGATGCCGCCTTGGCCAGCGCCCTTTCGTCTTCCCTGTGAATGCTGCCGTTTCCGCAGCCTGCATACACAAGGCCTTCAGCGCCGGCGGACACAGCCGCCCGCACCATGGCACCATCGGCACCGGCATGGCCGTAGATAATATACACCCGGGGAAGGCGATGGAGCCCCTTCACATCAAAAGGAGCCTCTCCCTTGGGCAGACGCACCGGCAGGGCGCACCAGCAGGGATGTCCGTCATTCATATAGCCCAGAGGGCCGTCGGGGGAGCGGAAAGTATCAAGGGAAAGGGTATTTCCCTTGGTCACATTTCTTGCGGAAAAGATGGTATCATTCATCATGACCAGCACCCCTTTTCCCCGGGCTGAAGGATGGGCTGCCAGACGGATGGCATTCAGCAGGTTCATGGGCCCGTCTGCGCTGACAGCGGTGGCAGGACGCATGGCCCCTGTAAGCACCAGGGGAATGGAGGGCTTCACTGTCAGCTGGAGAAACCAGGCCGTCTCTTCCATAGTATCGGTGCCATGGATCACCACAAGGCCATCGGTTTCCCCCTCCAGCTCATTGGCCCTTTCTGCCAGAGAAAACCAGATATCATCGGTCATATCCTTGCTGTCTATGGAGGATATCTCCTCTCCCGTCACCTGGGCAAAGTTTTGGGCCTCCGGCAGGCTCCCCAGTAAATCCTTTACTCCCAGGGCGCCGGCCTCATAGCCGGTGGTCGCTGTTTCGGAAGCGGCCTTCCCTGCAATGGTGCCGCCGGTAGCCAGCAGATGGACCGACGGTTTCCTCTCTGCCCTCACAGAGGAAAGGGGAACCAAAAGAAGCAGGGAAATCAGCAGAATCATGAAAAAAATCATGGTATACCTCCTGTAATAATCTATGTCAATTATATCATTTTACTCCTGCCCCGGCAGCGCCGAAAGGGAGTCGAAAAAAGGCTGTGAAAAAATGATTTACATTTTTTCACAGTCCTTTTCTTATTTCTCTATTTCTTTTCTTCCCGCCGTTTCATAAGGGAAAGTCCTGCCTCACTGACCATATCCTTTTGACTGTCCGGCGCTGCCAGGAAGAGGAAGCGGTAGCTGTCTCCCACCTTGGAGGCAAAGCCCCGAATAAAGAGGGGAAGGAGAAAGCCGTCGGCAGAAAAAGCAGGACGAATAGAAAAGCTGTAGGTTTTGGGACTCCCTTTCAGGCTGTGGAGCTGCTCCACATGAACCATGTCCACTGTCAGGAAATTATAGGGAAGCTTTTCTCCCGTCTCCCTTCTCGCCTCATCCACTGCCTGGAGGAATACTTCATTCATGGCACTTTCCAGCTTCAGGAGCCCCATATTAAAGGCCAGCATCCGTCCGCCCGCCTCCCGGGTATGGCCCCGGGGAAGGAACATGCCGCCGAAGAATTCATCGGACTCCTTCCCTTTGAAGGTGGCTCCCAGAGCCACGGCGCCGGCAGTATAGGTCTTCCCTTTCACCGTCATCATGCCCAGGTGACGGGCTATGGCAGAGTCCCCCCGGCCCAGAGGTTCGTAATGCACGTTTTTGGGCATAGATACATGGTTCAGAAACAAGTCTCCCATTTCCGAAACCGGCACAGGGGCTGCCGCTTTGACGGAATCGGCCAGAGGCGCCGTTCCTTCTATCACCGGCCCCACCCCTGGGAAGACCGGAGCCAGAGCATTCATCTCTCCCATGGCGCCGCTGCCGGCGGCAGGAAGATCTGCCGCCATGACGCTGCCTGCTGCCATCATGAATGGAAGGGCAAGGAGCGCTGCTGTTTTCTTGATGTTCATTTCCCGGCTTCCTTCAGCGCTTTATCCAAAAGGGGCTGGAAGTAGCGGCCCGATGCCTGGTCTGCGGCAAAGAGGGTATATACCGTCTTCCCTTCCCCTCTGGTAATAATTCCCTTCACATAGAGAGGAATCATGAATCCGTTTCTGGTGAGCACTGCCTTCGCATCGGCGGTACGGTAAGCCAGGCCTTTCTCCGACTTTCTGTCTTCCCAGGAAGAGTGGTCCTCCACCTTCACCGCACCGTGCAGAAGGGTAAGGGCCCGGTCCAGCGAGTTTTCCGATGCCCCTGCTTTTTCAGAAGATGCCGCTTTAACATCCGCTATCTTCTCCCCTTCATTCCGGTCTGCCAAAGCCTCCTTCCCGTAAAGGGCCAGTTTCAACATATCGCTGTCCGAAACGGAAAGGGAAACCATCATGCCCTGGTAAAAGGTATCGTCGGCCTGTGCCCTCACCTGGTACACCTTTCCGGTGCGGAGGATGGAAACAGCCATTTCCGAAAATTCTTTGGAGTAATCCTTGTCTTTGGGAAACACCTTTGCTCCTTCCAGCGCCGCCTCCACGGTCTTTGCCGCATTCCCTTCCAGCAGCCAGTCATGAAGCTGACTTCCAAAGAAGGACCTTTCTCCGGGATATACGGAAACAGAGGACCCCATATCCAGCACTTCTCCGCCGGACAAGGTCAGAGAATCGGCAGACACCGCCATGGTACCGGCAGCCATGGCCAGAGCAGTCATGGAAGCGGCCAGCCACATTTTCATTTTCATATATTTTCACCTTTCCTTTAATCAATACAGGGTTATTAAAAATATTATAGCATTTTACAAGGGCCCGTGACTATGGCAATTGCAGACCCCTGTGACAGCAGCAGGCGGGATAGATTCCTATGACCATGCCAGGCAGCAGCGCCATGACGGACAGGAAACTGCTGGCGAAGGTTTCCTGTGGGATTGTTACGCAGTGGTCCCATGACGGACAGGAAACTGTTGGCAAAGGTTTCCTGTGGGATTGTTACGCAATGGTCCCATGACGGACAGGAAACTGTCTGCGAAGGGTTTCCTACTGGCATGTCACGCATTGGTCCTTTGCCGGACAGGAAACTGTCTGCGAAGCGTTTCCTACTGGCATGTTACGCAGCAGTCCCATGATGGACAGGAAACCTGTCAACAAAAAAAGAACTCCCACGAAGGGAGTTCTTTTAGAGTGGCAAAAGATTATTTTGCAATCTTAGCTACAACGCCTGCGCCAACGGTGCGGCCGCCTTCGCGGATAGCGAAACGCTGGCCTTCTTCCATAGCGATCGGGGTGA
>ENA-ORRQ01000596-ORRQ01000596.1-human-gut-metagenome-genome-assembly--contig:-NODE-596-length-33907-cov-3.772096_pt1 | contig 33907 bp, 38 predicted proteins | sample MGYA00242177_ERZ509138 | MGnify/ENA primary metagenome ERZ509138 (study PRJEB26280, sample SAMEA2338628) | human gut metagenome | biome: human gut; feature: human-associated habitat; material: faeces... | reverse complement strand
CCCGCCGCTGCCGTTCCTCCGCCTGGATGGGGACCAGGCCGCAGCCCACCTCGTTGCAGATCACTGCCCGCAGTCCCATCAGCTCCTCCAGATCCGGGAGGGGGTCCAGCGCATGGAGGTCGTAGAGCACCTGTGTCCCAGGCCCCAGGACCGGGGACAGCTCCTCCTCCCGGACCCCCAGCTCACGCCGGGCGAAGTCCCGTTTTCCTGCCCCAAGGCCGCCCACGATCAGGATCATATCAACACCTCCGCTATCTCTCTCGCCAACACCATCGCCGCCAGACAGCCCAATTCGCACACCTGAAGGAACCACCCCGCCAGGTCACCCGTCAGACCGCCGAACTCCCGACGGGCCATTTGGATATACCAGAGATAGACGAGGATGGCGGCGGCCACAGCGGCGCAGCCCACCCCCAGCATCCCGATGGCCAGCGCCAGCAGAGCGCACAGAAACAGCAAAAACCGCTGCCGCCCCCTCCCCTGCTCCTGCTCCGTAAAGGCGGCCAGCAGGCCGTCCGCCCTGGCCCCCGGCTGGGTCAGCGCCCCGTACCCCGACATGGCCCGGGAGAGCACGGGGACCAGAGCCAGTACCCACAGATCCTCCTTCTCCCAGCCCGGCTGGCACCACAGGGCGTATTGCAGGAGGAGATAGGACACACAGCCCAGCACCGCGAAGGCCCCCACGCGGGAGTCCTTCAGGATCTCCAGCTTCCGGGCCCGGTCCTGGTGGGAGGCCAGCGCATCACAGGTGTCGCAGAAGCCGTCCATATGGATACCACCGGTGTAGGCCAGCGGCAGGAGGACCGCCCCCGCTGCCCGGAGCTGCGGCGTCAGCGTCAGCAGATCCGCCAGCGCGGACCAGGCCAGCAGGAGCAGACCTAGGACAGCCCCCACAAGGGGAAACGCGCACAAAACCCAGGCCCGGCAGTCGTCGGACCACCGGACCCAGGGCATGGGAAGACGGGAGTACATGGAGAAGGCCATAGAGACCGCCCGCAGATACCTCAACAGCACTCCTCCTTCCAGATCACCGGCAGTCCGCAGACCACCTCTATTACCCGACCGCACCGCCCTGCAGCCAGCCGGTGCAGGCGGGCCAGCCCGTCCAGATAGACCGCCGTCTCGGGAGAACAGGGGACCTCCTCTCCGAACACATCGGCGCTCACCACCACCAGGTTCTGGGCCTGGACGCTGAGCCGCTCCAACCCCTCCGCCGTCCGGAGCAGGGCCCCATCCGGGTCGAAGCCCGAAGGGGAAAATAGCTCATTGGCCCACAGATTGCCCAGATCCTCCAGCAGCACGCTGCTCCCCACCGGGATGGTCAGCCCGCCCAGGTCCCGCGGGCACTCCAGGGTGGAGAAGCCCTTGTTCTGCCGCAGGGCCCGGTGGCGCCGGACCCGCGCCCGGCTCTCCTCATCCATCGCCTCCATGGTGGCCAGATAGATCCGAGGCCCCTCACAGGACAGTGCACACAGAAGATCTTCCGCGTACCGGCTCTTGCCGCTGGCCGCGCCGCCGTAAACCAGTGCCTCCATCTCAGCTCTGGCGGCGATAGGGCGGGATGCCCAGGCCCTGGAAGGTGGCCATGTCCCGATAGATGGACATGGCCATATCCAGCATGGGCATGATGGTCACGGCGCCGGTCCCCTCTCCCAGCTTCAGGTCCGCCGAAACAATAGGGCGCAGCCCCAGGGCGTCCAGGAGCAGGCCGCTGGAGGGCTCCGCTGACCTGTGGCTGGCGATGAGGGCCTTGGCCGCGTCCGGGCAGAGCCGCACAGCCAGCAGGGCGGCCGCGGCGGAGATGGCGCCGTCCAGTACCACAGGCACATGGTGGAGGGCGGCCCCCAGATAAAAGCCCGCCATACCGGCGATATCCAGCCCTCCCACCTTGGAGAGCACATCCAGCGGGTCCCGGGGGTCAGGGGCGTTGACTTCGATGGCCCTGCGGATCACGGCGATCTTCCGCTCCAGCCCTTCATCTGACAGGCCGGCGCCCCGGCCCGTCACCTCCTCCACCCGCCGCCCCAGCAGCACTGCTGTCACGGCGGCGGCGGTGGTGGTGTTGCCGATGCCCATCTCCCCTGCCGCCAACAGGCGATATCCCCTGCCCTTGAGCTCCTCTGCCAGCGTGATGCCGGTGACCACTGCGGCCACCGCCTCGTCCCGTGTCATGGCAGGGCCCTTGGCGATGCTCCTGGTCCCACGGGTCACGTGGCGGCGCAGCAGGCCGCCCTCCTCCACCGGGTGGGCGATCCCGATGTCCACCGGGAACACCTGTGCTCCAGCGGTCCAGGCCATGCGGCAGACACAGGCCTCCCCCCAGGCCATGGAGGCCGCCACAGAGGCCGTCACCTCCGGCCCGGTCTGGGTGACCCCCTCCTCAGTCACACCGTTATCTGCGCAGAAGACGGCCAGCGCCTTTCTGTCCAGACTGACATCCGCGGTCCCCTGGACTCCGGCGGCCCGGATCACCGCCTCCTCCAGCAGGCCCAGGCCCCCGATGGGCTTGGCGATGGAGTCCCAGCGGCGGGCCTCCGCCATAGCCCCCTGATCCGCCGGCGTGATGCCGGAGATCGCGATACTCAATACGCTGGTCGTCATAATGCTCCCTCCTGAAATCGCCCGCACGCCGCCACAAACCGGGACGCAAAGGCCGGATTTGACCGAAAATACAGGTGCGGAAATCCCGCGAACAGGGCTCCCTCACACCGGACACAGAGCCACGCTTCGCCTGTCACAGGCTTTTGCGCCCGGCAGGCCGTTCCGTTGTCCCCACTGTCCCAGCGGTGGAACTCGTGGGCTGCGATGGTCTCCCCCCGAGGAAGATAAGGGGTGTCCTGCTCCGCCGTCAGGGAGATATAGCCGAAGCGGCCGGTTCCGGATGCCCGTTTCCCCCTGCCGGACAGGACCCCCGCCATGGGCCAGAAGACACCGTTTTCATCCTCCAGCTCTTCCTGGAGATAGAGAAAACCGCCGCACTCCGCCAGCACTGGCATCCCGGCGCGGGCTGCCGCACAGATCTCCGCCCGCAGAGACTTGTTCCAGCTCAGCTGCCGGGCATACAGCTCCGGATAGCCTCCGCCCAGATACAGGCCCTTTGCCCCGGAAGGCAGGTGCCGGCTGGTCAGGGGGCTGAACTCCACCAGCTCCGCCCCCAGCTCCTCCAGCAGTTCTAGGTTATCCTCGTAATAAAAGGAGAAAGCCCGGTCCCGTGCTACGGCGATGGGTATCCCGCCGCCGCTCCGGGGCCTCGCTGTCTCCAGCGATGCAGTCAAAGGGGGGGCTGAAGCCGCAATGGCGAACAGGGCGTCCAGGTCCACGCTCTCCTCCATCTGGCCGGCCAGACGCAGGATCTTCTCCTGAAGCCCCTCTACCTCGGCCGCCGTGATGAGGCCCAGGTGGCGGCTGGCCAGCGCACAGTCCGGCATCCGCGGGATATGCCCCAAAACCTGCAGGCCGGTCTCCCTCTCCAAAATGGGTGTGAGATGGCGGCAGAGCTTCGGGGAGCACTGATTCAGGATGACGCCCTGTATCATGTCGGGCGCCCGGAATGACCGCAGCCCCTGCAAAACAGCAGCCAATGTGAGGGAGGTGCCCCCTGGAACGACGGTGAGAACGACCGGCGTATCCGTAGCCCTGGCCAGGTGCCAGCTGCTGGCCCGTTCCGTTCCGGCGATTCCATCATAAAAGCCCATGCAGCCCTCCAGAACGGCCAGGCCATGGCCCGCACCGGCACGGGCCATCAGCCCCCGCACCGTGGGCTCGTCCGAAAAAAACAAGTCGAGATTGCGGCTGGGCAGACTCAGCACCTCCCGGTGGAAGAGAGGGTCAATATAGTCCGGGCCGCATTTGAAGGCACAGGGGTCCACTCCCCGGTTCAGGGCGGCCTGAAGCAGCGCGCAGGTCAGAGATGTCTTCCCGCTGGAGCTGGCAGGGGGCAATTTGGAACATTCCCAAATGGTCTGTATCACGCGATACGGTCTGATGTTCCATGGATCAAGTTCCTCCCAGTGGGTTCCTCGGATTCTCATTATAGCGGCTCTCCAGACAAAATGCAATCTGAGAATCCAGACATTCCTGCCCTTTCCAGGCCCGATCCAGAAAGCTCCTCGGAAAAAAGAGGGCGATCCGCCGCGGACATGCTCTGGGACGCCTGTGTCCCGCCGGGGCCGCCGCTCTCCCCACGGCATAGGATGGTGCGGAGGAGCAATCCTCCAATCCACACAAGGAGGAATCCTGCATTGAACAAAGAAACTTGCAGCGCGGCCGGATCGGCCAGCTGCCCGGACTATTTCGGCACACTCCCCTCTTGTGCCGGGCTGGCTGTCCCCTATGTCCCCTTTCAGCAGAATGGGTCTCAAAAATATTCTCAGGGGGATGCCCTGAGTAACGGTACGCTGTTTCCCGGTCTGAATCTGCCCTTCCATCTGAAAGTGGAAGGCAGCACCCTTCCCTCCAATCCGCTGGTAGAGCTCCAGGCACTGGAGTTCGTGGTGCTCGAGCTGGGCATCTATCTGGATACCCATCCGGAAGACATGGAGGCATTCCAGCTGTTCCAGCAGTATGCTGCCATGGAAAAGTCCGCCAAGGCGGCCTATGAAAAGCGGTTCGGGCCGCTGATGAAAAGCACGGCGGCCACGGAGGACACCTACCGTTGGCTCCAGGACCCATGGCCCTGGAACTACCAGCAGAATGAGGTGAAGTGACATGTTTATTTATGAAAAAAAGCTCCAGTTCCCGGTAAAGATCGCCACGCCTAATCCCAAACTCGCCGCTTTTATTATCAGTCAGTACGGAGGTCCCGACGGGGAGCTGGGCGCTTCCATGCGCTATCTGTCCCAGCGCTACTCTATGCCTTATGCCGAGGCAAAGGGACTGCTCACCGACATCGGTACTGAGGAACTGGGCCATATGGAGATGGTGGCTGCCATCGTCCATCAGCTGACCCGGAACCTCACTGACGAGGAGGTACGGAACTCCCCGTCCTTTGCCCCCTATTTTGTAGACCACACCACCGGCGTCTATCCCACGGCAGCTTCGGGCTTCCCCTGGAGCGCCGGCTCTATCCAGTCCACGGGCGACGTCATCGCTGACCTTACAGAGGACCTGGCAGCAGATGGTGCAATGGCGTAAGGCCAACAGCCCTTAAAATGCATCAAACTCCCTGATTCCGCAACAAAAACGGAATCAGGGAGTTTTCCTATCTTATACGGTTTAAGTCAGCGCTGTCAAGCCCTTCTCCTTCAGGAAACCATCTGCATTTTGAATCGCCGCATCAATTTCTTTGTGGTTGATCCGGTTTAAGTCGGCCTCCTTCTCCCCCTTCAAAACCAGCCGCACCTTGCACATCTGGAAGAGCATGCTTACCAACCGGACCGTGTTCTCTGTCAGCGTCTTCTCCGCATCGGAATAAAGATTCCAGTCAGTTTTTCCGGACAAAATCACCAGATTGCCGAGCTGCTCCAGATGACGCCGGTAGACCCGATCTACAGCGGAGAGTGTTTTTTCAAATTTTGCCTCCGTATCGGCCAGCTCCACCAAATACAGCCGGATCTGGTTGATTTCTTCCTCCGCCTTTTTCATTTGCTCCATGGCTTGATTGGCCTTATCTGAGAGCTTGCTGCCGGTCAGATTGAAGATGATCCCACCAACCAGAAGTCCCATGCCCAACGTCGTCGCGCCGAGAATCGTCGTACCAAGTGCGATCCCTCCGCCGCCGGCCGCAATCGCTCCGCCGCCCAGAGCAGCCAGCGTGGCATTGGTTGCCGCAGCGCCGCTCAATGAGGCAATGGCCGTTCCGGTAGAGGCTGTCCCAAACGCCATAACGGCGGCTGTTGTCGCACCAGCAGCGGCAAACCCACCGGCTGTGCCCAACGCGGCACCGCCAAGACCGCCCAGCAGGACTCCCGCTCCTACAGATACTTCCTTCAGTTCCTCGGCATTATACATGGGGATCTTCACATCATCCTTGCTATATTCTTGGAACTCAGGGCGGTTCTGGATTCGGTCAAAAATGTCGGAAAATTTCTGAAAGCTCTCCAGGATCTCCAGTTCTTTCTTACCCAGCGCATCCATGGCTTCGGTCGTCTGCTTGTTCTGCGCTTCAAAGCGAGCAATGTTGTCCTGGTGCCGCTGTTCCGCACCCTTCATGGTGTCGTGAGCTTTTTTCATTTTTACGCCCCCATGAATGGCGCTTCCAACCCCGGCAGCAGCGGCAGCAGCGGCGGCTCCTCCTAAAATAAGCGGTAATGGCATGATAATATCCTCCTTCACTCTTTCAATAATTTACATGCCTCTTTATTGAGACGGATATACTCCTCATAAGTCATCATCTCCTGAAAAAACAGATGATAACATTCATCGACCCGGCACAAAAGCGGCCGGTTTTCATAAATGCTGCACAGATTTCCAGCCAGGTACCGGCACGTCCCGTCCCCCCGGTCCAGTTCGGCATACAGCTTGGACTTCCTTAGATTCCGGCAGCATGCTCCGCATCGATCGCAGTAAAACATCACCGAAACACCAGATGATTCTTTTTGTTGGACATAAAGGTATCAAAATTTCCCTGCCAAGGAAGGTCAATTCCTAAGTCAATCATGGATTTCCGAAGAAGGATGTTAAGTTGATCTTCTGTCTGAACGTGATCCATATACTGAAGCGAATGATTATAAAATTCCGTTTCTTGCTGGAAAGATTCCAAATCAATGCTCTTCAGTTGGGTAAGATAGAGCTCGAGACTTTTGTTAATCCGCTTATATGCATCCAATTGTTTTTGAAGTGAAAGCGCAATTCCGGTACGAATACAGATTTCTTTCAAAACCAATGTACTGAAACGTACCCAGGCAATCAGATTCATACGCAAAAAGAGATTTAACCAATTCCCGCCAGAACGAATAGCCGCATCTGCTCCATCCATCAGACACAGCGTGCCGTGTCCAAAAAGTAGCATTACTCTCAAATCCGCATGAGCTTGCGTTGGCACACACTCGGTCAAAGGAATTCCACGATAAAAATACCTCTTTATTGTCCAAATGAGCCGAATGGTTAAATCACATACCAGAACCGGGATCGCCATAGCAAGGCTAAAACGGGCATCATATCCCTCTTGGAAAGCCCGGATTGCTAAGGTCGCAAAATCTTGTCGATCTTTTCCGATTTGAAAACTTCCAAAATTACAAAATTGAAAAAGCTCAAAAAAAGGAATAGCCACGCCTGTCCCTCGTCCAGAATTTCCTCGACTACCGGAACTCCCTGCAATATCGGACATGATATGTCCAAACCAGTTTGCCACACCACAGAAAAGTTTTGAAATAACATTATGTCCTTGCAATTCGAATGTCTGTGTCTGTATTGTAATTAGTTTTCCATTGCTGATAAAGGAAGCAGTTGAGGTAAATTGGTTCAGAATGGAAAAAAAGAGCCCGACGACATCCGGCGAGTGGGCCAGCGATTTTATATGATGATTCTTGGTGCTCATAGCAAAAACGCTGTCTACATCCGCTGTGTAACGTTGATCATAATTTACTTTAAATTTTCGCTCTAAGTAACCGATTGCACTGGCAACATTGCTTTCCTTTCCAGCAGCCGGTTTCCAGCCTGTCATGCTTGCAAATTTCATGACGGCAGTATCGACCTGTTTGTCCGTCCACTGCCCAAGCGCACTCTCGCCCGGAGCCCCTACAAAAAAAATATCAAGCAAACCTGCAATGGCTCCGCAGGCAATGGAACACAAATAATCTTGTGTCTCACAGGAATCCTGTCTTAACAAGACAGCATCACTTTTGGAAATGGCTCCCCACTCCATTATGGATTCTCCTTCCAATTATTCTACAACCGTTTGACTCGATTCCCCTGACTTTTCAGCCACATATCGATCCCCTTTCCAAACACTTCCGCCCGGATCTCATACGTCCCGTCCCGCTCGCCGACAATCTCCGCTGTGGGCAGGCGGTCCAGGACGGCTTCCACCGACAGTCCCTGATACAGAAAATGAACCGTCCGCAGCCTCCCTCCGTACATGAATTGGACCCGCTTTCGAAATTCCCCTTCTGAAAAGCGCTGACTATATGGGACGGTGAAGTGTTCCGATTGTACCTGGATCTGTTCCAGGCGGTCCACCCGATAGATAGTGGGATAGGGGTCCTCCGGATATTCAAATTCCTCATTTCGGTCCACGTTTTTCAAAAATGCCGCCAAATAAAAGTAGAACTCGGAGCACATCAGGCCCACTGGTTGGAGCCGGCGGTGCTTCTTCTCTCCTGTCTGAGTTTGATAATCCGCCTCGATCTCTGAATGGGTCTGAATGGCCTGCCCCAGGGTCCATAAAATGTCTACCAGCGGTTTTCCGTGGCGGGGCTCCACATAACAATGGCGCTCGTTGGAAAGAATCTCCTGGAGCTTTTCCCGCTCCGGCGGCCGTATGCCAGGAGCCAGGAGTTTATCCAGAATCTGATCCAGCTCCCGCTTTGATAGCGACCGGCTTTCTAGGAGAATCTTGCAAACCGCCAGCATTTCCCCACAGGAGAGAAGCGCACCCTTACCCTCGGACAGCCGGTAGCAGTTCCGCTCCGGATCATAGTGGATCTCCAACGGCGGAGTCTGCTCCGCAAAAAAGTTCCGGAGCTGTTCAATATCCCGCTGAATGCTGCGCTCAGACACGCCAAAGACTTGCGCAGCCTCTTTCTTCCAAATGCTCCCCCGGTTGACCAACTGATCGTACAGAGATAGGAGGCGGAATCCTTTTTCCTCTGCCATTTCTCTCCCTCCTTCTCCATTATACCGACCGGGTTAGACGGAAACTGTCCATGAGAAGAAAAAAGCTCCTGTTTCCTATCCCTTATTCTACCCTAAAAGTTCTTTTATTTCAACACCAAAAGTTTATTTATAGAAGGAACTCTCCGGGATAAACTGAATGAAACTACTGGGGGGCGCTATATGGACTGGATAGCAATCGGAAGCAGGATACGAAAACAGCGGGAATATCTTGGCTACACCAGAGAACAGTTTGCCGAACTGCTGGAGGTCACACCGAAATTTTGTTCGGATATTGAACTCGGCGTCAAAGGGATGTCTGTTCCGACCCTCTGTAAGATATCTTCCACGCTCCGTCTGACCACAGATTATATTCTATTTGGCAGAGCAGAGGTCCGGGCCGACGATCCAATCTCTCTTCTCCTCCACAGTTGTACAAATACAGAGCGGGAGTATGCCGAAAGTCTGTTAAAAACCTTTCTTTTGGCCATGAATACAAAAAAAGATTCGCCTTAACCGGCGAATCTTTTTGCTTTCCGATAAAATGTGCTGGGTGACAAGTCCAGCTTTCTCATAGCTTCTGCTGCTGTCAGCTCTCCTGCCCGCCACCGTCGTATAACCATGTCCAGACCTGGCGGCTCAATGGGTTTTCGCCCCTTATATCGCCCTTGACCTTTTGCAGCCGCAATTCCTTCCCGCTGCCGCTGGAGGATGTATTCCCGTTCCAGTTCTGCCACCGCACCAAAAACGGTCAGCATAAACTTTCCTGTGGGCGTCGTAGTGTCGATCGCCTCCTTCTGGGATATAAATTCTACACCTTTGCCTGTAAGCCGCTCTACTAATTCGAGCAGGTCGCGGGTGTTCCGAGCAAACCGGCTGATCGACTCGACAATAACGGTATCCCCCTTTCGCACATACTCCATCATTTTCTGCAGTTCCGGTCTCTGTGCATTTTTCCCACTGGCCCGGTCGATGTAGAGGTCATCCACGCCCAGGCGCTCCATCAGGATCTCCTGACGAATCGTATTCTGCTCTTGTGTGCTCACTCTGATATAGCCGATTTTCATCGTTCATTCCCTTTCTCTTGCCAAGTTTACAGTTCCTTGGTATACTAAAATTGATAAAGTTTGTACAGAATCTTGTTTCGGGGAGTGGTTATTATGGCAGTCCGCACGCTATCTGAGATCCAGGATATCGTTTCCCGCTTAGCCCGACAATACGGTGCGAAGCGGATCTATCTATTTGGCTCTTACGCCCGCGGAGATATGAATGAGGACAGCGATATCGATCTCCGCATTGATAAGGGCGCAATCCAGGGGTTACAGCTGGCAGGTCTTCTCCTTGATTTGGAAGACTCTCTTGGAGTGTCCGTCGACTTGATTCCAACCACCAGTTTGGATTCCTATTTTTTGGAATCCATTCACAACGATGAGGTGCTGCTATATGAAGCCTCTTAATCGTGATATCCACATCCTGGAGCATATTGTCTCCTATTGTCAGCAGATTGAAGATACCGTGGCCCGTTTTGGCAACGATGGCTCTATTTTTTCCTCAGATCCTATTTATCGAAACGCAGCCGCTCTCTGTATCCTGCAAATTGGAGAGCTGGTAGGAAAATTGAGCGAGGAATTTCGATCTCAGCATTCTTCGATTCCCTGGCGTCAAATCAAAGCCATGCGGAATATTGTCGCTCATAGTTATGGTACCGTAGATCCGGAAACTACTTGGGAGATCATTCAATATGACATTCCAAAGTTAAAGGAATATTGTGTTTCCCTCTTAGATGCTCCTGCAGAAATAACTTGAACCTTTCTCAAAAGGGTCGGTTTCCAAATTGGCACATGCCAAATCTCGGAAACCGACCCTTTTGAAATACATAATCCGTGTGCCACTAGGGTATGCCCTATTGGCACACGGTTTTGGTTTATCCAGGCAGGATCAGCAGACTTCCGCTGATGTTCAGGAACTGCTCCGGTCGCCGGAAGATGCTCATATATCTCTGAATCTGTTCCTCTGTCAGGGAGGCAAAGCTGTCCCCAGCCAGTCCGCACACAAAGAAAGGGCCAGAGATCATATCATAGACCGTCCCATCTACCGTTCGCAGGGCTCGGTTCAGGGGCAGCTTCAGCAACTTTCCCTCCTCGTGACACACAAGAGCGGCAGAATCCTGAAAGGGGTAGACCGCTTGGATTGGGCCGCCCACTACCTGCTGCATTGCGTTCAGGCCATGTGCGATTTCTCTTACATAGGGTGCTTTTCCTGGCTCCACCATTAGAATTTTCATGCGTTTTTCCTCACCATAATTCTCTGCTATATAGAACGGACTCCAACTCTTCGGGCGTAAATCCTCCCTGGTACAGCTGATCAATGTCCTCCGGTGTGTATCCAAAGGCGGCAGCCACTGACTTGATTTCCTCCAGGTAAGGGTCCGCTTCTTCCGTCTTTTCTCCAAACCTGCGCCAACTGCTGTACGGATACCATCCCGGCCATCGCCAGGAGGAAAACAATTTACTGTCGTCAAACTCTCCGTAGGAGATATGTCCGTCCTCGTCGATTTTCAAAATCTCTCCGCTCTGAATTGAGACCGGTATCGGTTTTCCAAACGACAGACGCAGACACCGCAGCGCCCGGTTCAGGATCTCCTCTGTAGACGCATACAGGTAAAGTCCCGCACTTGGGTAGTGGTAGAGGCACATGGGGTTGTCCCCCTTGATGAAGTACAGTTCATTCTTAGGCCCCAGCAACGTGACGGTGTAGGAGCCCTCCAGCTGCTCGGCCATCCGCCGTAGGCTGTCAAAGTTCAGCGCTCTCTCCCGCTCCAGGATCTGGACCGCCACATAGCTGTCCGTCTCGATCCTGGTCTTGGGTAGCCGCAGCTTTTTCCGCAGCGACCGGTCGTTCTGGATCACCCCGTTGTGGGCCAGAGCAAAGGGTCCCTCCTTGACACGGCCCGGAAAGGGGTGGTTATTGTAATTGCGTTTTTCACCCCCCTGGGTGGTCATGCGGGTGTGCCCCATCACCGCCCAAGCGTCTCCAGGAATCCTCCAGTGCATGGCATGGGCGGGCCGTGGACGCTTATAGACGTGGAGCTGTCCCCGGCTGTGGTAGGCAATTCCGGCGGCGTCCGTTCCCCGTACCTCGCAAGCCGTGGAGAGTACGGCAAGAATCTGGTTTCGCTCCCCTTTGGACAGGCTGTGTCCGTAGTCGATTAGGCCGAATAGACAGCACATCTCACAGCTCCTCCTCTCCGGCCACCGGCTCATTTACATACAGGCGGCGCTCCTTACAATACTGCACCAGCTCCGGAGCCTGACAGCCGGAGACAAAGGTGGTCCAGGATACGGCCTTCAGCTCCTCGTCAGACAGAAAAATCGCCACATCGCAGATCCGGTCAACGAGCTGCAAAGTGGCGATTAACGTGTTGTATTTTAGTGAGCCCCGGAAGATCCGAAACTCAATGGTACTGTCGTTCTGGAGATTGACGCAGGTATAGCGGCTTCCATTGGTTCCCTTCTTGGCGTGGTCCAGAATATCCTTGGGATGTTCCTTGTAGCCGTATCGGGCCGCCCAGTGTTCCAGCTGGCGCGGAGTCCGGCGGCTGAACTTCAACAGCTCCTCCCAGTGCTTCTCAAAGAAGTAGAGCACCCGGGCAATGGCGGCTTCCTGCTCCTGATAGGTCTCACCGAAAGCGGCACGGCTCACATGGACATGGAGCCCGCAGGTCCCGGCCTGATGGCTCCGGTACCCCATGGAGACTGCCTCTCGCAGGATCTCCCTCCAGGGCATGTTCTTCTGGTGGAACTCCGGGGTCATAGGATGGGTCACGATCTCAAACCCATCGCTCAGGGAGCCGTCGTGCTTGCAGTAGATCAACTCCCGGCTTTCGTTGGCCAGTTCCAGAATCTGCTGGGCGTTGTCGCTGCACTCCCCAGCTCCATCAATCTCCAGTTCCACGCCCAAGTAACGAGGGCCCTTTCCATAAAAGATCGGGGTAGGCTTGTAATAGTAATCTTGAATGGCCTTTTGCTGAGTGGAGCGGGAATAGCAGTCGCGACACAGAGGTTCCTCATTGCCGACATCATCCCAGGCGTAAAAGGCCTGGTCATTACGAATCAATCCCCCACAGCGGCTGCAGTTGGTGTAAAGGCGTTCATAGCAGTCCTGGCAGAGGCGCGTGTTGGAGTCTCCTGCGTTATGTTCGCTCCAGAGCCGTTCCCCACAAACAGAACAAATTTCGGTTTCCTGGTCCAGACAATCCGGGCAAAGATCCTGGTCGTCAAACTCCCGCCGCTGGTCCAACTCGTATTCCCCACCGCAGACGGCACATGTAAAAGTTTCTCCTGTCATGGCTCTTCATCCTCCTGTTTCACAAAATAGTCTATGGCTGCACACAGTAAGGCTGCTGCAGCCGCCAGAAGAACCCCGAGCAGCTTCTCCTGGGCCTCCTGGCGGTCATCCTGATTCACCCCATAGTAGTACAGACTTGCCGGAACAGCTGATTCACCAGTTCCACGATGACGGCGCGAATGACGGATAAAAGCGTTTTCAGCATAGTTTCCTTCTCCTTTCCAACGAAAAATGAGAAAAGCCGGAAGCTGCGTTTGAGGCGTAAACCTCAGCAGCTTCCGGCTTTCTATCGAAATGATATATTTTTGAAGAGGACAGGAAAAGCAAACAGGGTGCAACAGGGGAATAATGCAAAAAGGGGGAATTCATATGTACCGTGATTCACTCGACTACGCCCAGGACCGGTTCTCAAACGTCCTGGAATCGTGCACCGTCCTTACTCCGGCTGAAGTAATGGAAGTTCTTGGAATTGGAAAAAATAGTGTCTATACACTCTTGAATTCCGGGAAGCTCCGTGGATTTCGGATTGGAAGAAGCTGGAGGATTTCAGCAGAAGCACTGGAGGAATTCATCGTAAAATAAATCGCTAAATCGACTAATACTTTTTAAAATTTTACTTAATTAATTTAGTCCATATAATTAGTCTCCTTTCAACCATCTTTATCAAAAAACGCGCAGACACTTTTTCCCATGAAGTGCCGGCGCGTTTTTTCTTATTTGGTCATGAACCCGAGCGGTAAGAGCTTGTGTCTTGCTCCATCTTCTGCAGCGCAACGTGCACGATTTTATGAGCAAAAAATTTCTCCGACAAAATTTGGGCACGGATTTTCAGGACAGATACCTTTTCAGAACTCCCCGTCTTGGTCCGAATCTCAAAAGAGCGGCGGGTCTGAGTTTCTCGCTGTACTGTCTCCAGAAAGCCTGCCTTCTCCATCAACAGTTCCCAGTTTCGTTTTGTAAATTTATAATTTTCTGCAAACAGCTTCTTTAGCTCAGGAAAATAGGAATTTTTTAGCAGGAACATTTGTTTCCTCGGGTCGTACCAGAGGCAAACAGTTTCCCTATCACTACCTTTCCCGCGAAGACGAGCACAGCGTTTTTCTGAAATTAACTTTATCAGGTAGGTCTCTAAAACGGCTCGGACCGGAAACTCCGGCTGGAACTGCTGCCACTCCCGCAGAAGCGCACGTTCCAGCTGTGCGATCATAGGCCCCTGTTCGTCCTCCGGAGCGCACAACTGTAAGAAACACTGATATGCCGCCAGAAAATAGGCGACCTTTTTCTGTGATTGCTCATCTAGATTGTATTTTTTCACACCTTCCACTACGTCTTTGTAAAGTCGTTCGAGCGTTTGCTTTTCCACAAAAATTTTTCTCTCTATCGCTCGAATGTCTTTGCGGGCCTGTTTGAATCGATTACGGAATTCTTCCTCCAAGTGATCTATTTGAGCTATCGCCCATTCCATTATCTCATCTCGGCACTCTCCCACATCTTGTAATACAAACATCTCCAATGACTCCAGCCGTAATGTCTCAGATTTCGTATTGTTTTGATACCACTCCTCTGGGGTATCACCGGAAAAAGCAAAATTATGCTTATTCGCTGCCGCCATAAGATGGTCGACAAGATCTTTGACAACCGGAATCGATTTTGTAAATACAGCTTTCTGCCTGGCTTCCCAACTGTCAACAGATACATTGCGTAGTATCCCTGTGAAGTACGCCAACAGAGGCTGTAAAAATGGTTCCACAAGGAATTCTGCTCCCGTTGGGATGGTAAGAGAAAGACACAGTTTTTGGGCCGAGACTTCCACAGAAAGTTTTCTCCCCACCCACAGTACACCCGCCTTCTGAAGGACCTTTGCCTCAAATTCCGACATCGAAACATCCTTACGTGCCATCTTCTCTGTGGCTTGAAAGATCTTCACTCCATCTACAATTGGAAAACGCGGTGGAAGTTTAGGGACGATATCACAGCACAACTTTGCCAGTTGGGTTGCTTTGTCCAGGTCCATACAGGAAACACAAATTGCAAACTGTTCAGAAAAATGTTTTTTTACTTGCAGATACGGCGTCGACCGGTCCAGTCGATGGAACTGGGGAAAAAACGGCTTCAGGACCGAGAACAATGTAAATGCCAGCAGTATGGCTGCAATATCCCCTGCATTCGATTGAAGCAAACTTTTGAGGCGGTTCCATGCCTGATCCTTCGCTTCGATCAATTCGGGTCCTAATGTTGTATACGGACATCCTAAATAGTAGGCGATTCCCTCCTTTGTAAACTGCCAGACTGGAATGGGCCCCATTCCCCAACACCGAACCAGAAAATTATTGAAGAGAACTTTGTTAATCCGCGCTACCTGTTGTTTTGGAAAGGGAAAAACCGGAACTCCTATACTGCCCGACTGGTGTTCTGTGCTGCGCCTAAGAATCCGGCCGGATCTATCAGTTTCGATCAAAGAGAGGCGTGTATTTGAGGCACCATTTAACGTCCAGCTCTCCGCCAAAATATATCGAAACTTGAGGGCTTCCGGTGCTATGGAATACTTTCTGCATTCAATATCGATTGGTTTAAGGAACCAAATACTCTTTTTCTCTTCTTGATGTTTTTTGGGGGATTCTTAAACCATTTGACGCGCTGTTTGCCCCGTTTGTTATGATACGAACATTTGCAGATACAAATGCTGGAGACCGCGTTCGCAAAATCTGGGCTCTGAGGGGATGGCCGGTAAAGTGGAACATTGTCTAGTGAGAGGCGACCCAGAAGTTCTTCGCCACAGTCATCCCAAAAATCTTCCGCCTTGTCTCTGTCTTTTTGATATATGGATGTCACCACGTCTCCTGCACCTTCTTTGCCCTCTTGGGTTTTCTAGGGCTTATAAAAAATTATACTATCCCTACATAGTCCATAACGGGTTCCCCAGGGAATGCTCACTGCACAGAAATATTGCGGGCATTCCCCGCTTGCGGGAATTGTACCAAATAAGGAATGAACTTAAAATGGGAAAAAGAACACCAATACTGGTCTATCTTACATCAGATGAACGGCAGCGCATCACCGCATTGGCCCAGAAAGTTGGAATGGATCGCTCTGCTTATATCCGACACCAATGCCTCAATGAAAATCCAAATCTGGAACCCGTCAACCGCGATTTGGCACAGCTTCTATGTGACCTGGCGAATGCAGCTCAGGAACTGGACTGTGACAAGGCGCTTCGGGAGAGGCTCAGCAGATTGGAGGAACAGTTATGGCAATCTATCGAGTAATCCACCATTCGGGCAAATACCACGATTGGAACGCGATCCGGGATCTACTCCAATATGTCAGTTCACCGGAGAAAGCGAAAAACGGACTTATCTTTGGCGGAGCTCTCTTTCCAAATATCGCAGCAGACTCTATGGAGGGACTCTGCCGGACGTTGGGTAAGACAGAGGGACTTCTGCTCCGGCACTCAATTCTCAGCTTCTCCCCAGAGGAGAGGATCGATGCCTGGGACGCAGCGGACATCGCAACCCGAGCCATCCGCTATTACAAACAGCAGTACCAGATCTTAGCCGCTGTACATGAGGACAAACCACATCTTCATATTCATTTTGTGATGAACACTCTCAACTACCGCACAGGGAAGAAGTATCCCGGAGATCGAGCCGATTACTATGGCTTCCTGGCATACCTTGGTAAAATTTTAAAACCCTATGGACTAAAGGTCAAGCCAGAAAAATAATCAAATATCATCCTATTAGAGAAACAGCAATCATAAAATGACTAAGAAAGGAGCACACCCTTTATGAATCGACTTCCTCTCCCTACCCCATCCTGCCGGAGTGTATTCCGGAAATCCGAGACTCCCCTGACGGCGGAGCGGTACACCAAGATCTGGATCCAGCTGATCAACCAGATGGAGCATTCCAACTCCATTGCAGCAGGGCTCCAGTAACAACCACAAAAGCGGTCTCCTGACGAGCATTGTCAGGGGGCCGTATTTTTTATAGGAGCGATGTCCAATGTCCAAAGCTGCAATCTACTGCCGCCTGTCGGAAGAAGACCGGAATAAGGCCTCCGCCGAGGACGACAGTGCCAGCATACAAAACCAGAAGTCCATGCTCCTGCAGTACGCCATACAGCAGGGCTGGGAAGTATTTCACATTTACAGCGACGATGACTACACGGGTTCCGACCGAAACCGCCCGGAGTTTCGCCGCCTCTTAGCGGATGCTCAGGCCCATAAATTTGATATCATCCTCTGCAAAACTCAGTCCCGCTTTACCCGTGAGCTGGAGCTGGTAGAAAAGTACATACACGGGCTTTTCCCGCTGTGGGGAATCCGTTTCGTCAGCATTGTGGATAATGCTGATACCGACAACAAGGGGAACAAAAAATCCCGCCAGATCAATGGCCTGGTAAACGAGTGGTACTTGGAAGATATGTCGGATAATATCCGCAGCGTCCTCACCAACCGCCGGGAACAGGGCTTTCATATTGGCGCCTTCGCCCTCTACGGATATCAGAAGGACCCGGCTCAGAAGGGCCATCTGATCATTGACCCAGAGGCCGCCGCAGTCGTGCGCCGGGTCTTTACCTTGTTTTCACAAGGATACGGAAAAACGGCCATCGCCCGAATTCTGAATGAGGATGGGATCCCCAATCCCACCGAGTATAAGCGCCGGAAAGGATTGCGGTACCAATCTCCCCCTGGAAAAACAGGAACGCTGTGGAAATATCCTGCCATCTCCCACATGCTGACCAATGAGATCTACATCGGCAACATGGTCCAGGGGCGGTACGGCAGTGTATCTTATAAAAGCAAACAGAACAAGCCCCGCCCCAAAGATCAGTGGATCCGAGTGGAGCATACCCATGAGGCAATCATCGACCGGGACCTCTGGGATCGGGTCCAAGCATTGATACATGAAAAGGCAAAGCCCTTTACCGGCGGTTCGATTGGGCTCTTTGCCAAAAAAGTGCGTTGCGCCAACTGCGGATACACCATGCGCTCAACGAAGAACCGCGGACGGCACTATCTCCAGTGCTCCAACCGCCGCGTTTCGAAAGAGGTCTGTACCGGCGCATTTATTTCCGTGGAAAAGCTGGAACGCATCGTGGTCCAGGAGCTGAACCGGCTTTCCGCGCAGTATTTGGATCAAGATGAGCTGGAACGAAACCTGGAGTTTTCCAGCTCCCTCCAGGCCCAGAAACAAAAAGCGCTGGATCAGCTCTCCAAATATCAGGCGCAGCAGGAGGAGTTTCAAACGGGCCTGCGGGAGCTCTACCTGGACAAGGTGCGGGGAATTCTGTCCGAGGCGGATTTTCTCAGTCTCTCTCGGGACTTCTCCAAGGAAAAGGAGCTTATCGAGGGGAAAATCGCGGAAACCAACTGCCGGCTGGAAGAACTGGACACCCGGATTGCCGCTGGGGACAACCGCCGGGAACTGGTCCAACGATACGCCAACCTGGAGCACCTCACAAGGGAGATGGTGGAGGTTCTGATCGACTATATTCTGGTCGGCCGGAGGCAACCTGGGGAAACGGCCCCACCGGTGGAGATACACTGGAATTTTTAAGCAGGGCCAAAGACGCAGGGAAAAGAAAAGGCTCTTTCCCCTGCGTCTTTTTACCACACACTCAGGAAAAGATTATTTTTTGTCAGTATAACCCCCGCACATGTGGGGAAAAGGACGGCTACACGATAGCCCCGGAGTTTCTTCTGGGATCACCCCCGCACATGCGGGGAAAAGTTGCAGGTTGTATGGATATGGCGCGCCGACTAGGGATCACCCCCGCACATGCGGGGAAAAGTGGCTCCCGGAGGAGCTGATCCGGTCGGAGACGGGATCACCCCCGCACATGCGGGGAAAAGGTAGAAAGAATCAAGTCCCTGGACGATGACTCGGGATCACCCCCGCACATGCGGGGAAAAGAGGACCTGGGCGGGAACGGGCACCTGGAGACCGGGATCACCCCCGCACATGCGGGGAAAAGTATCAGGAGGATGATGATATGACTCAGGATCAGGGATCACCCCCGCACATGCGGGGAAAAGCCCGTGTCCGAGCTCACGGAGTAGGGCACGTCGGGATCACCCCCGCACATGCGGGGAAAAGATGAGAGTAAGAGGCGATAACAACCCCGGCACGGGATCACCCCCGCACATGCGGGGAAAAGGTCTGGGCATCCAGAGTAGCGGTCAGGTAGCTGGGATCACCCCCGCACATGCGGGGAAAAGTTCTGACCAGCGGCAACGGTTACGATTGCGCTGGGATCACCCCCGCACATGCGGGGAAAAGATGCCCAATAAACCCGGCTGGTGTCTGGTGCGGGGATCACCCCCGCACATGCGGGGAAAAGGAAGGTAGTGAACTGTCCGAAAAAATCGGACAGGGATCACCCCCGCACATGCGGGGAAAAGTGTTCTTCCGAAGAATACGTCAGTATTCGGACGGGATCACCCCCGCACATGCGGGGAAAAGCTCGGCTATTGAAGCCCATAGGATTAGGCTCTGGGATCACCCCCGCACATGCGGGGAAAAGCAAATGAGTGCAAGAGTAAAACTTCCAGAACCGGGATCACCCCCGCACATGCGGGGAAAAGGCAAATGAGGCGCTTATGAACACCACGCAAGAGGGATCACCCCCGCACATGCGGGGAAAAGCCTGGACAATCTTAGGCGTGGAGAGCTGACCTGGGATCACCCCCGCACATGCGGGGAAAAGACTCAGAAAGCCTTGAAAGACAAGCGCTTATTTTTTCAAGTGCTCATTTTCCATTTAACTTCTGATATATCCCAAGTGTCAGTTCACAGTCTTTCTGTGCTCGATGGCAGCCCGTCACATCCAGTCCCAAATAAGCGGATATTGCCTCAAGGGAATAACTGTTCAGCCCGGCAAGTTTCTGTCGGGCCAGCTTCAAGGTATCTATACACTGGTTTCTTGGTATCGGCAGCCCCACTTTCTTACAGCCAGCCTGGAGGAAACCGTAATCGAATGCAGCATGATGCAGCACCAACGGGTCAGAGCCGATAAACGTAAGGCAGTCTTTTAATATATCCCATAGTGCCCTGCCACTATGCACAAGCTGTCCATCTGTTAATCCTGTCAGCGCCGAAACGGCAGGAGGAATTGGGATTGGACACTGAACCAAGGCATGGAATTCAGCATCCACAAAGCCATTTCTTACGCGGAGCGCAGCGATTTCTATGATATGATCTTTCAAGTGTGAAAGGCCAGTAGTCTCAAGATCCAGCACTGTATAGTCAGATTCAAACTTGGCCTTTTGCCGTACTCGTTGGATACGGAGGCTGCGCTGATATGCAGCCGCTTTGCTGCATAGATCCCGTGAATTTTTCTCCTTCTTCTCCGCCTCCGTGATTTTACGGCCAAGTGGTCGCCGCATGAGTTTGACTCCGTCGTAATCGACCATTTCCCATGTAGTATTATGTACTCGGAATTCCATTTTCTGCTCTCCGGGAGCAGGATACACCATTGTAGCCTGACCTTGCTGGACTGTTTCACAAATGCGGATCCACAGTGCTTCTCGCACTCGGGCAGATACGTTTCCCACATAGACTCCGGTGTTAATTTCAAACAGCCATTTGGATAGGTCTCCCCTTAGTTTTGGAGGACAGTCCGTCAAAACGACGATGATCATTCTGGCATATCCCCTTTTTCCGCATAGTTTCTGCCGTTTGAAATCAATCTCTTATGGCTGTCCCAGAGATAAGTAATGTCTGTTTTTCCATTATCCGGCTGGTCGTCATCTGACAGTAAAAAACGTATATCCCGCACAATTTGCTCCAGAAGGTGTCTGGCGGCCATTTCATCTCTTATTCTGCGGCGAACTGCACTTGGAAGATCATCCGGCTTTTTTGCCGCTATCTCAAATGCAATGGGAATGGTGAGGTCCGCCTTATAGAGGTCTGCAATATCATAAACAAATGAGCGCTCATGGCCCACATGAATGAATCCCAGCCCCGGAGAACAACCCAACGCTGCAATGACAGCATGCGCAACTCCATACAAGCAAGCATGCCCAGCTGAAAGTGCCTGATTCACAGGGTCTCCGGAGGAGAAATTATCCGGGTCAAATTCCCGGCCGTTCCAAGGAAGATTCCATTCCTTCGCCGCTGTGCGGTAGGCTTTTCTGACACGGACTCCCTCTCTGCCCCGCAGTTGTTGTGTGGTAAGGCCCGAAACGTCCTCCTCTGGGAAGCGGAGTTGATACATTTTTCTGACCACAGCCAAGTGAGTACGCTGATTGCTGACCAACTGAGCCTGTTTCATCAGCAACTGAGCACGGTGGGTCAGCGGTCGTCCGCTGGCATAGAACCTCACCCCGTGCTCTCCCACCCAGACAATCCCTACACCGGCATCTCCAATCAACTCGATTGCCCTATGTGTGACTGTCGTACCTGGTCCCAGCAGCAGCACTGTAATGGCTGCTGCTGGGATTCTTGTCGTTCCCCGCTCATCCCGCACCAGGATTGCGCTGTCCTCCCGGTTGATCTGGCAGTGCTCCAGATACAAAAAGGTCAGCCGATCTCCAATTTGGGGCAGTGCCTGTAAATCAGGGCGCTCCATCCCAGGTATCTTATCCATGAGCGGTCCCTAGTCCCATGACAGTCAACATGCCCTGTCCAAATGCTTTGCCGCGCCCGATTCCTTCCACCAGGGTCTGACGGAAACGCACCTCATCTGTCACTGTAAGTATACCGTCAAAGGTCACGGAAAGCAGTGTGATCGGATGCTTTCGTTCATTGCCTTTGTAGAACCGCTGCCATTGACTACTGATAACCACAACTTCCTCCGGATCCACGAAAAAACCGTGGGCCTCACACCGGTCAAGCAGCCACTGAGTCTGGTGTTCCGGCGTAATATGTGCATGCACTGCCCCCCGCTTTTCGTTTTCAGCAGACTTGACACTTTTCGTTGGATTTGCCGTCAGACGAAACTGCCAGATTCTATTGGAGTGAATACGCTCCAGTAATGTATCGTAGGATTTGGTCTGCCAGGGCGGTCCGCCCTCCTCTTTTCCAAACTGCTTTACCATCTTCGTCAGTTCTGGAATCCGGGCGCTGAGTAAGAGCAGATCATACCGTCCCTGAAACTTATCTATCCGCCAAAGTCGCCGCTCTCTCTCACCCGGAAAGGATGACTCTATGGCTCCATGAAGCAGATTAGGGGAGATCAGCGCCTTCCTTGTGTCGCGCTTGTTCACATCCAGTTCCATTCTGGTCAAATACATAGAAAATCCCCCTCTATGACAGCTCTGACATCGGATCGTGCATAACTTCTGGTGGTATTACCGGAAAGTGCTCCTCCATGCCCCGATAGGTGTATGTCCGGGCACTGTTATGGAAGGTGACCGGCAGGTCCCGCTGGAGCCCCATATTTCTTCCGCCGCAGTGGGCATCGGTCATTAGACGCAGTTTCGGCTGCTGCTTTCCCAGCCGTCTCTGCATCCACAGTGAGGCCTGCCATGGCTCCTTTTTCAGTGCGTCTACCAGATTTTCTTCCCGGATCCCAAGTGTAAGAGGCAGGGTGGGCGGACAGGAGCGCCTGCCCAAGAACAACGGGTAGATCGGGGATTGCAGAGCCTTGTCCAACTCCTGCAGCCATTCTTCATCCTTACTTTCTAAACCTACCAGGAACACTGCATCACAGAGATAATACCGCTGGGTAACATATGTGGTTTTCGCCCCCTGATGAGCGGTGTGAAAGTCCCGGAGCAATTGCCCCTCTTGATCTACCCGTACTCCAAACCGGAGTTGACACAGATCATCAATAGAATCAGCTCTACTTCGTCCTAGTGCGGCCGCCAGCAGTCCAATGACTCCGCTTTTTGTTGGTTCTCTGCCTGTGCGCCGCACCTCAAACCTAAAGTCACTGCCCCACGCCTGCATAGATGCGGCCAAGCGTAACAGCAGGGTGCTCATTTTTCTTCCTCCGCTTTACAGTAGTCCGCCACCATATTCTGCACCGCATCCAGCATCTCCTGCATTCTGATCGATGGCGCGAGTGCTTCAGCTCTCTCTGCCGAACCAACACAGAAAGCCTGCTCCGGCGGTGCCACAAAGGACTGATAGGTTCTCAAGGCATAGCGACCCAGGGCTCGGACCGAGGCTCCTACATACCCTTCACCATTGGCCCGCACAGGGCACTCAAATGCTCCAGCCAAGTTGACCGGCTGGTCGCACCGCAGCGTAACATAGGCTAAGTCAGGCGCTGTACGATTAGCAAAGGTATTCTGCTTCCCGGTAGGCATGGACAGCAGAAACGCCTTTACAAAGTTCTTTGTAGCCTCCGGAGTATCCTCCTTCAGATGCTGCGCCAACTCCTGCACGTTGACCGTTGCGTACCGATAGAGGGTCGCCGAATAGAATTCTACAGTCCCCAAATGACCTGCTCCCATGTTGTCATTGTGAGCGCAGTCATCCACGGCGGTAAAATAGTCATATTCGTTGCGCACCTCATGGGTAGAAATACTGTGGGCCACCTGGGCAGCGGCATCGTAGTTGAGAGATGGGTCGCTGGCCACCATACGGCCAAACAGCGCCATATCCACGGAAGGATACTCCTGAATGGCGTTTTTATAATACTGCTTGTCCGTTTCCCCCACGATCGCTAGCCGGGCCAGTTCTTTTGCTTGGGCTTGACTGAGGAACAACAGGGCATCAGTCTGAGATGCTTTATTAACCTTGATCCCGGCATTTTCCAGTGCTTTGGCTGCCATCTTTTCGCAGCCTTCCTCCACACCCTGCGCTTTCAACTGAGCTGTGACCAATTCCACCGCCCGTTTGGTCCGCAGGCCCAACTGCTCCCGGGAAAACATCTCCCGGAACATAAGCCGAACCGCTCTCTTCCACGCCTGGCTGGACACTCTGGCCCGAGTGACGCCACCGTAAACGGCGGTTTTAGGGCTTCCCGTGTCATCCCGGTTGATACAGCTGGGGGGAACGGTCTGCAACACATGTACATCCACATACAACTTTGACTGATTATTCATGAACTCCATCCTCCTTTGTTCCCGCAATCTGCTCAGTCAGCGTGCGGCGGTAAAAATCCTGTCCCCAACGAAGGCGCACTTGTGCCTGAAAATTTGGCTGCTGATACCAGAATAAATCTTCGGCCAATGCCGGGTAGTCCAAGGGGATTCCCTTGCTGCGCAGAAGCTGCACCATGCCCCGCATATGATGGGATAATTCCTCCATGCTGGCTGCAGTAGCCAGTGCGTAAAAGCGCCTGGATATCCGCCCTTCATCCTCTTCCGAACCAATCAGTCTGGCAGCAGACTTTCCTAATGTTGCTCCAGACTGGCTCATCCACTCCTTTTCAGGATCCTGCCCCTGCTGGTGGAGCGCAAACAGAGTCAGTGCCGTATAGACCGCCCACTCCGCCCGGCTGGGTTTCCGGTCTCCCATCCACCCCTCGGGCATTCCATCCAAAAAGAAGCCCCACAGTTGAGGCATCTCCCCCGGTACGTATCCAACGCCCCTGCGCAAGTGGGCCAGCGTGCTGCGGAAAGCGCTCTCCCCCGCCTGGCTTTTTAACTGTTTCAGTTTCCGGGCTGTAAACTGCGCCACCCGGCCAATGGTGTTTCCCTGACTCATCCTGTTTCACCCTCCCATTGCTTTAATTCTATCAAAAATTGATTAAACGCTTTGGGTGCACAGTAGTAGTGGTCTTTCTCTTTCTTTCCCATTTTCTCCGTGACTTTCCTGCCCACCAGCGCCACAGTTCCTCCTTGCTCAACCAGCTCATGGCCCAGATCCAAAGCGATCTTTTTTGCTCGACTCCGCCAAACCGACAGCAGTTCCCGCTGTTCTTTCAGCTTGATATCCGGATCGATGGTCAGCAGCCACTGGCGGAATGGGACATCCAGCCGATAATAGCACTGCTCTTGCGTTCTTTGTACCGCTGTTTTTCCATCTCCCCCCATAGCCCGTTCCAATTTATAGGCTAACTTCCCCACCATCTTTACAAGCTGGTCACAGTGGCTCACTTCATCGCTTATGATTCTCTGCCACTTGTACCCCAACTCGTCCAACAGGCCGCTGTACATCTGCAGCTGATCGGAAAATTCGTCCGTGATACCACAATACATATTGCCGTATTGGACTCCTGCAATCTGAAAGACAATCAATTTGCTCTTTTCCAGTTTCTTTTTGGCTTTTATAAGACCAATCCAGGCCAAAACGCCAGGCTTTCTCCCCGTTTGCCCCATCATGACGGAGAAATCCCGCCACATCTGCCGGCTGGGCTGGTGGGGTTTTGGACGATATCCGACGACTGTATCCCGCTCCCGGATTCCATCCCAGAGCGTCATCTGTTCACTGAATGCATTTTCCTTTGGAAAATAATCGCCTGCAGCCTCCACATAACCAACTACTCGCTGATCTTTTCGCAAAAGGAGAATCCGGCGGCATTGAAGGGTCAGCAGCGCAGCTTGGCTTCCGGGCAGGGGAATCTCCCGCAGTTTTTCCTTGGGAAGTTCCTCTTCCCACGAAGGGACGCCCGCCTCCCACCGTTCCGTTCCGTCCTTCCATAGCACTAGATTCAGCATCAGGGTTTCAAACAGTGTATCTCCCTTGGCAATAATAAGCCCGATGCTACCCAGCCAACTCAATTTTGGGGATGGCTTTTTGGCTGCAGTATCACCAAATCCTTGAAGAAAAATCAACCACCGGGCAGCCTCCGCATATGTCAGCTGGTTTTTCCGCTCTCCTGCCCACAAAGAAAACAGTTGGGGCTTGTTGCTGCTCTCAACCAAGGCCCCATTCATCTTTTTAGCTGGGTTGGTCGTGCCCTGCAATTGCGGAACCTGGTAAAAAGGTCGCTCCGGATGAAAAAGCCAGAACCTCTCCTGCCACTGAGACAGATATCGTTGAATGGGCTCCGATGGGAACATCCCTGACTCCCACAGAGCCCCCCATCGTCGAAGTGCCTCCTGTACACTTGTAGTCTCATGTGGTTGTCCTCCCTCATCTACACGAGAGAATACTGTATAAACCACTGCCAGCAGTAGCCGCAGGATGGCGCTATCCTGTGTCTTGCTTTCCCCTGTCAGATCCCGGATCTGATGGGCTTGCAGCAGTGCCTGCGTCAAAGACACACTTCTTACCTGGTCATCCAGCCCGATTACACAAATCCAAGGCTCTTCCAACAGAGAGAATTCCCGTTGCTCCATGTTACTCCTCCTTTCGCACACACTGAAGTCCGATCTCTCTGGTATAAGTCAATTGATATCCGCGCAGCTCCGCTCGTCCTTGCTCATCTAAGAAGAGAAACAGCTCTCCCTGCAGGAGGGACGCATAATTCCATTCTGGTACAACTGCCCGCTGATTTGCTTCTAACTCAGCAATGGTACGATCTATCGTTTTGCCGCACAACACTCTGGGAAGCTGTAGCCGCTGACGCAGGATATATCTGCATTCCTGTTGAGAGGGGATATGATCCCTTGGTACCAGAGCCCCCCCATATTGCCAGGGCAAAAAGGCCACTTCTCCGGAATCTCTCTGTTCCATGACCAGTACATCCAATCCCGGTGTACCATCACGAACCGAAGCCAGGGATACCCATTCACTGTCACCCAAAGCACTGTCCAACAGTCCGTGGATGGTCTCATCCAAGCTGTCGACACCAGGAATTCGCAAGGATTGGGCCCGCCCCTCTTTCTCCAGAATATTTCGCTGGTACTCCTGCCAAAGTGCCAGAGCAGGATCTCCTTCAGGCAGCACTGCATTTCCATCCAAGTAGGCCTGCTGTACCAGTGGGGAGATATCGTCCGGCAAGATAATCTGCTCCGGAAGAAGCTGAGCGGTACGGTATAACAGCCACTTCCCATAGACCGCTGTTGTGCCATCATCGGGAGCATTTTGATCCAGCACCACGCATGTGGCTTCCTCAAGTCCCGCTGGACGCTGCCTCTTATGCCGGTGCAGCCGCCCGATCCGCTGCAAAAGCAGATCCATAGGACACAGCTGTGTAATCATAAAATCGAAGTCAATATCCAGAGACTGCTCCAAAATTTGAGTTCCCACCACGATCATTCCTCTGCGCTGCTCCGGGGTGGATCGTTTTCCCAACAATCGAAGTAGTTTAGCCTCTCGCTCTGAACGGTCTCCCATGATGAGTCTTGCATGAATGAGAATGACAGGATTTTCAGGGAAAATATGCTGCAGCTCCTGAGCCAGCTGCTGCGCCCGATGGACTGTATTCACAATGATTCCCATACAGCCCCCCTTAGCAACGACACCTCCCACCAGAGCATACAGCTGCTGTTCCTCTGCCTGCTGCATCCGAATCAAACGGGGTGGTTGATCTACCCGGATATTTTTCTGCTGTACCTGCATCCCATCTGTCCAGGTCAGCAGTGGATAAGCCTGGTTCTTCTCCCAACTCAATCGGATCTCTTTTTCAGGCATCTTGTTTTGATACGCAAAAATCAGATCCCTGCGCCGCCGAGAAGGCAATGTAGCTGAGAGCAGGATGACAGGAACCCCGTATTTGCCAAGCCAGTTGAGCGCACGGTCCAGATATCGATTCATATATGCATCGTAGGCATGGCATTCATCCACGACAACTACCTTACCTGCCAATCCCAGATGGCGCAGCATCACATGCTTCTGTTTCAGGGCGGACATTAAAAGCTGATCTACCGTTCCAATGACAAACTGCGAGAGGAGGGCCTGTTTTCTCCCTTCAAACCAAGGGTGAACCACCAATCCAGATGGATCTACATCCTCATTCTGCACTGCCTTTCCGCGAAAAATGGCCTGGTAATCCTCGTTCAGATCGGCCATGCCGTGGGCAAGGCGGATTCCATGCTGCACCCACTCAGATTGCTGTTGTGCCCACTGCTTCAATCGGGGAAAAATCCCGTTGGATGTGGCCTGTGTAGGTAGGCCAAAGAAGATGCCAGTACATCCAAGTCTGCTACCAATCAACTCCGCCGCTGCCAGCGCTGCTTCCGTCTTTCCAACTCCCATCTGGGCCTCTAAAATGAAGATTCCAGGCCGTGTACTCTCTTCGACCGCCTGAACCATTTCCTGCTGAACCGTATTCCATGTAAATCCAAACCGACTGCAGAATTCCTGCACATCCATGGAATAGGTATTTGGGCACCACTGCTGAGGGAAAGACAGCCTCTCCCATCCCTTCTGAATCCGTGTGGGATAGGTGAGGGATTCACCCATATCTTCCAACTCTAGAAGCGGGAAATACGTGGTATTGCTGGCAATCCAGTCTGCCATAATCAGCAGGCCGGAAATTAACATTTGGGTTGGAACATCCAGTTGGGGAAGATTATCAATCTGGGAGTACCCACACTCGTCCAATGCAAACTTGATCCAATCTTGCCACATTGACTCCCACTGCATCCCATCGGAGCTTCCCTCCCCCTCTAAACCGTAAAAATTCTCCTCATATAATTCCAGCCAGTCTTCTACATCATCCCAAATTTCCTGTGGACGCCCGTGATGCGCACCTACAACAGCAGCTACCCCAGGTGGGCAGCCAAAATGGAGCAATATTGCTTCTCCAGATAATCCATGAGGGGTTTTACCCGGCTCAAGGAAGGAACTCCGGGACGAAATCTTTATACCACAGTTTTGTAGTATCTCTTCCAGTACAGGTGCTTGATCCTTTATTTTTGATTGAAACACCGGTGTGCATTTTCCGATATCGTGAACCAGCGCAAGAAACACGCACACCTGTGTCCATTCCCGCTCTGTCAGTTGCTGTGTCTCTAAGGGGTGGCATGGCCCCCGCTCGGACACCAGTAGTTCCATCACTCCAGCTGTATCTAACAAATGGGCCCAGAGGGGCAGCCACCCTGGCTGCCGCCGTTGCCCAGACTTAGCGATCAGATAATAAAATGACTTGTTTGACAAGTCATGGAATATTGGAATCTTCAGCATATTGTCTTCTCTTTTCTGCATTATAGCTGGTTTCTGATAAACACATTATATTTTTCCTCTTATGCAAAAGCAAGATATTTTCAATAAATTTCCTTTTTTATTCTCTATTTTATATTCAAATATCACAACATCAAGATCTTCACAACTATGTTGCCCTTACACCATTGCAGCAGAGCAGAAAGCCCGCCTCACCTATGACAATATCCTGCGTCTCAGTGATGACCCGGATGTGAATAACGTGATCCGCTTCCTGCGGGAGCGGGAGATCGTCCACTTCCAGCGCTTCGGCGAGTGTCTGCGGCTGTGCAAGGAAAAGATGAACAGCAAGAATGTCTATCTCACCAACCCCACATTCGACAAACAGATGACGCCCCAGCCCCGAAATGCCTGAGTGTCCCGGAGTCTGTTATCAAAAGGTGCAAAAAAGCCTGCGGTCCATCAGACCGCAGGCTTTTTGTGGGTTCAGACCCGGATCAGCTCATAGGTCCGGCTGCCCAGGCCGATCTTTTCCCCATGGGCCAAGCAGCTCTCCCACTCGCACTCCGGCGTCACATTCCGGAAGTGGTCGTGGAGATCATGGAAGCCTTCCTCATGCATCCGGTCATCCAGAAGGCTGCCTGGGATGGGCTGCTGCCGCAAACAGGCATCCACGCACGCCTGGTCCAGGGCCACCGGGTCAAACGAAGCGAACATCCCCACATCAGGCAGAATGGCCATATCGTTGTCCCCATGGCAGTCGCAGTAGGGAGATACATCGATCACCAGGCTGATGTGGAACTGGGGCCGTCCATCCACCACCGCCTTGGCGTATTCGGCCATCTTCCGGTTCAGCTGCTCACAGGCACAGTCGTTGGGGTTAAAAATGGCATCAAAGTTACACACCGCGATGCACCGCCCGCAGCCCACGCACTTTTCCTGGTCAATAAATGCCTTACCCCCATCGTAGGAGATAGCGTCCTGCCCGCACTGCTTGATGCACTGGCGGCAGCCTGCGCAGCGCTTCTGCTTCACCACCGGCTTTCCGCCGGAGTGCTGCTCCATCTTGCCCCGGCGGCTCCCGCACCCCATGCCAATATTTTTCAGCGCACCGCCGAACCCGGTCTGCTCATGGCCCTTGAAGTGGCTCAGGCTGATGAACACATCTGCATCCATGATGGCACGGCCGATCTTAGCCTTCTCCACATACTCGCCCCCCGCCACCGGGACCTCTACGTCATCATTGCCCCGCAGGCCATCTCCAATGATGACCTGACAGCCGGTGGAGAAGGGGGAAAACCCGTTCTCATAGGCGCTCTCAATGTGCTCCAGGGCATTTTTCCGCCTCCCCGGGTAGAGGGTGTTGCAGTCCGTCAGAAAGGGAACGCCGCCCAGCTCCTTCACCACATCCGCCACCGCCTTGGCGTAGTTGGGCCGCAGATAAGTCAGGTTCCCGGGTTCTCCGAAGTGGAGCTTGATGGCCACCAGCTTTTTTTCCATGTCGATCTCACCGATCCCAGCGCTGCGGATCAGCCGCTGGAGCTTGGTGAGCTGGCTTGTCCCCACAGGGGCCCGGAGGTCCGTAAAGTAAACTTTCGATTTGTTCATAGATCTCACATCTCCTCACATGCATCGATTGCATCGATCAAAACTCAGTTGGACGGCATCTGTTGTTTGGCGCGTCTGATCTCCAGTATCCCGGGGATGATATTGGCAAACGAGCCCGCCAGGATCAGCAGGATACCCGCCAGCATATTGCCCGGGATCTCCTCCCCGTGGACCATCCAGGCCAGTATGGGCGAGAGCGCCGGCTTGAAGAAATACACCAGCGAGACCACGCTGGCCGGCTGGTATTCCATAGCCAGGAAGTAGGCGCAGAAGCCCACGCCGGCCACGCCGGCCGAGACATAGAGCACATAGGGCAGGTTCTGGAGGGTATAGCCCTCCAGAATGGGGATCTGGGCAAAGGAGGGCAGACCGATGGACTGGAAGAATCCCGCCACGGCGGGGATATGGGTGATCAGGATAAAGCAGAAAATGATGACGCTCCCGAAGAGGAAGCTGAAGCAGGTGACCACCGCGCCCCCGTACTCCGCACACTTTCGTTTGCCCATCACCCCGTAGATGGAGAACAGCACAGTGGAGCACAGGGCCAGTCCTACGCCCACCATGTTCAGCTTGATATGCAGGGGGTTGATAATGGCCAGGGTCCCCAGGATCTCCAGACTCAGGGCTGCCAGATGGCGCCTCTTGATGGGCTCCTTCAGGATCATGAAGGCAAAAAAGGTAACAAAGACTGGGTTGCAGCTGAACAGGACCGCCACCACGGAGGACTCGGTAAAGTTGATGGACATCTGATAGATCGGCATGCAGATGGCAATGCCGATCAGGCCCAGCAGGGCGAAATAGGCCACGCTTTTCCGGTCCAGGCGCTTGCTTCGCTTCTTTAGGGTGTAGACAGCCACCGGGGCCAGAAAAACGAAGCCGATGGAAAAGCGGGCCAGCGTCAGCTGGACCGGATTGACCTCCCCCGCGATGAGTTTCAGCACCACCTCCATGGAACTGAACGCGATAGTTGCAATCAGGATAAAAAAATATCCTTTTTTCATGTTAAGTGTCTCCCCTTACAGGCTCATGTAAGTTTGTTTTTTGATTATAGCACAGCAGGCCCTGAAAAGGAACCAAAACTCAGAGCAGACACCGAAACGGCTGGACCAGGAGCGATGTGATGGGATAAAGTGCATGCTTCCAGTCTCCGTTATCCCAGGGGGTCACCCCTTCCTTCTCCACATAGGTCTCCAGTCCGGACACCAGCAGAGAATCCTCCTCCATTTCCGCTAGGTAATGTTCCAAGACCGCATTAAATTCCTCCCCATGGATCACGAACATCACTTCCGTATCCACATAGGTGCTGCGCATATCCAGATTGTAGGAGCCTACCGCCGCGAGGTCCTGGTCAATGAGCAGGGACTTTCCGTGGGAGGAGTAATCCCCGTACCACTCCCATACCTGAGCACCGGTATCCAGCACCCGAGCCTTATTGCGGTAATAGTCGGAAGAGGCCATAAAATTGTCCCCTACTCCCATGGAGTTGATCTGAACGGAGAAGGGCACCCCGCGCCCAGCCACCCGTGAAAGTCCGTCATACATCGACTGATCACATACTGCGTAGGGTGTTTGGAGGTAGACTCTCTCCTCAGCACCCTCCATCAGCTGCTGCAGCTGCCACCATACCAGAGGTTCTTTTGCCAAAATATTGATCGGGTTATGGATAAAAGTCACAGCTTTTAATGGGACCGTGGCCTCTATGTAATCTGTATTCTGTTTGCTCAAAAGCTCCGGATGAGCCTCCCTCCATGTGCTGTGCCGCATATGGAGGGCTTCTGTCTCCAGAAGTACGCTCTTTCGATAGAAAAATGGTGCGGACTCCAGCCAGGTTTTGCTGTGGCTGTCAGACCAAACCATCTGAAAGTACTGCTCCACCTGATGGAGTACGCTCTCACCGCTGTCAGCCGTCCCTGCGGCAGAATTATAGAACAGAATATCCAGGTCATGACTCTTTTCCGGGTCCGGGACATAGTCCCCTAAAAACTTATCAAAAGTGTTTCGTCCGCCTGCCAGCAGCAGCCGGTCATCTGAGAGAATATATTTGTCATGGAGCCTGCCGTTAAAGGTCCAGGGCATGAGCGGATTGGGCGTATTATAGAAACGGATCTCAATATTGGGATGTGCGCCCAGGGCATAAAACACCGGCGAGGAGGCCATGCTGACCAGGCCGTTCATCCCATCCGTGAGGACCTGGACCTGGACCCCGCGCTCCGCTGCCGCCAGGAGGGCCGCTGCCACATCCCTGCCGCTCTCACAATCCCGGATATCAAAATTGGTGAAAATCAGCCGCTTCTGCGCCTCTTCAATCATGCGGATCCGGATCTCCAGTGCGGCAACATTGTCATCTATCAGGGCTGCACGATCCACGCTTCCAGTCCCATAAAATCCACTTTTGTCAAATCCTCTCTGAAATTCTTTTGACACTCCCGGCTGGAACAGAAATGGGAGCCACATTCCCAGGAGCAGATAGACCGCATAACACAGAAAAACCACTGGCAGAATCCGCAGTATAAGGTGTACATGCCGGCCACCAGCTCCCCCTGCTTTGATAAATAAATGTTTCATCTTATCTGTAAACCTCCGGGCTTTGTTATGAGAGCAGACGCTTTCATTCTCTATTTTTCATTATTATAGAACGAAACGACTTTTTTCTCAAGGGGATATGATCGGAACCCACACAGGCTTTCGATCGCACTGTCCCTCAGAAGCGGACGGCGGACCGTCTGCCCCCTGCTGGCCTCCAATGAGCTGACAGCCGGGTATTCTCTATCAGAATACCCGGCTGCCTCTGACTTTTCACATCTTTACGCGGTGGAACACCTTTTTCCCTTTTTTGAGCATCAGGCCGTCGCCTGCCATCTGGTCGGCAGTGTAGGATGCGGCCACGTCGGTGACCTTCTCCCCGTCCACCTCCACGCCGCCCTGTTCCACCAGGCGGCGGGCCTCCTTCTTGGAGGGGGCCAGCTTGCACTTCATCATCAGGTCCAGGATGCCGATGGAGCCGCCGGCCAAGTCCTCCTGGGACAGCTGGGTGGCCGGGACATTGCTCATGTCTCCGCCGCCCACAAAGAGGGCCTTGGCGGCCTCCTGGGCCTTCTCAGCCTCCTCCTTGCCGTGGACCAGAGCGGTCAGCTCATAGGCCAGGATCTCCTTGGCGGTGTTCAGCTGGCTGCCCTCCCACTTGTCCATCTCGTCAATCTGCTCCAGGGGCAGGAACGTGAGCATGCGCAGGCACTTGAGCACGTCGCCGTCGCCTACGTTGCGCCAGTACTGATAGAACTCATAGGGGCTGGTCTTGCTGGGGGCCAGCCACA
>ENA-ORRQ01000594-ORRQ01000594.1-human-gut-metagenome-genome-assembly--contig:-NODE-594-length-34011-cov-6.124985_pt1 | contig 34011 bp, 29 predicted proteins | sample MGYA00242177_ERZ509138 | MGnify/ENA primary metagenome ERZ509138 (study PRJEB26280, sample SAMEA2338628) | human gut metagenome | biome: human gut; feature: human-associated habitat; material: faeces... | reverse complement strand
AGCGCTTCCGCACCTGCCCCACGGCCATGCGCATGATGACCTGCCTGATGCTCTGCCGCGTGGCCGAGCGGCTCATCAACAGCTACGGAATGCAGGGGGCGGAGACGCGGCTCAAGGGAGACCCCACGCTGTGGCAGAAGCTGATCCTGCGCCAGCAGACGCCGCAGATGCTCGCGGCCTTCGACGTGCTGGCCGACTACATGATCGACAATGCGATGTACTTCTTCAAAGAGCGCATCGAGATGGCGTTTCGATCGGCTGCCTATGCACCGAAGGCAAAACTGCGCAGCCGCAAAACCAAAAACGACACCATCTTTGAGCAACTGGGCGAACACTTCAACACGGAAGATGCCTACTGCACCACGGTCAGCACAAGAGGATTTGACGTGGCCCGGGCCAGGGTCATCTCCATGCTCTGCCGATGGGAGCGACAGGGCTTGGTCGAAAGGATAGACAAGGGAGTCTATAGAAAACTGACGACGAACGTCGTCATAGCATAAGGGCCGTCATGTCATCATGTCATCATGCCGTAATGTCATCATGCCGTTAAGGATTTCGTAGTCGTCAAAACAAGACCCAAGAGACGTTTCGCCACCCGCCATGGGCAGCAGCCAAGTCCGGAGCTACTCATGGCTCGGCGAAGCGTCTCATTTCTTCTATATTTTGTGTTTTCATCGCCAAAAAGGCGTGTTTATAACAATTATAGAGAAAATAATTTCATTTGTGTGTTATTTCCAAAAAGAAAGCGACAACTTTACAAAATGTCAGCCAAAACAGGTGGTTTTCGCATACAAATGCGCATTACGGGGCAAGAAAACACCAAAACATACATTCCACAGTTTACACTTGTCGATTTCGAACAATCGTTGAAACGGAAGCAAAGCAAAGATGAATCGAAACATTTTTGTTAATTATAGTTAATTTATTTGGGCCGTTTTGGAAAATATTCCTAACTTTGTACTACAAAAACGAAGGTTGGGTTTCGATAAGAAAGAGACTGCAATCATGCAAGAATCTGCCGAATCAAACCACAAGACCTGCATGAACCAAGATTAGAATACAACAAAAACAAGGAGTTTAGGAGACCTAAACCACACGACAATGGATAGAAACAAGAAACAAGAGTATGATGTCATCATCATCGGCGGCGGCATTACAGGAGCCGGCACAGCACGAGACTGCGCGATGCGAGGTCTGCGCGTGCTGCTCGTCGAGAAGTATGACTTCACCAATGGAGCCACAGGACGCAACCACGGTCTGCTGCATAGCGGAGCACGCTATGCCGTGACGGATGGCGAGTCGGCCAAAGAATGTATTCAGGAAAACATGACGCTGCGCAAGATAGCGCGCCACTGCGTCGATGAGACCGACGGTCTCTTCATCACACTGCCTGAGGACGACCTCAACTATCAGGCCACTTTCGTAGAGTCTTGCCGCAAGGCGGGCATCCGCGCAGACGTCATCTCCCCTGAGGAGGCACGCCGCATCGAGCCCGCTGTCAATCCCGACCTGATTGGTGCGGTACGCGTGCCCGACGCCTCGATAGACCCCTTCCGCCTGACTACGGCCAACATCATCGACGCGCGACGTCATGGCGCCGACACGCTGACGTATCACGAGGCCCTGAGCCTGCTGATCGAGAACGGACGCGTCGTGGGTGTACACCTGCGCAACAACCGCAACGGCGAGGAGCAGGACGTACACGCCCGTTTGGTCATCAACGCTGCTGGTATCTGGGGGCACGAGGTGGCCAAGCTCGCTGGCGTCACGGTCAATATGTTTCCGGCCAAGGGCACACTGCTCATCTTCGGCCACCGCGTCAACAACATGGTGATCAACCGCTGCCGCAAGCCGGCCAACGCCGATATTCTCGTGCCGGACGACACGGTCTGCGTCATCGGAACGACGAGCGACCGCGTGCCGTTTGAGACGGTGGACGACCTCAAGATCACCCAGGAGGAAGTAGATATCCTGGAGCGCGGCGCCATCGACCTGGCTCCCGCTTGCGCCTCCACCCGCGTGATCCGCGCCTACTGCGGCGTGCGTCCCCTCGTGGCAGCCGACAACGACCCCTCGGGCCGATCCATCAGCCGCGGCATCGTGCTGCTCGACCACGCCACACGAGACGGTTTGGAGGGATTCATCACCATCACGGGTGGCAAGATGATGACCTACCGCATGATGGCCGAAGTGGCTACGGATTTGGCTTGCAAGAAGCTGGGCGTGGACAAGAAGTGCGAGACGGCCACCACGCCGCTGCCCGGAAGCGAAGAGCCGCTGCCGGAGCACACGACGAGCAAGAACGCACAGACCGTGAGCCTCTACGCCGCTGAGGGACGCCACGGCACGATGACCAAGGACGTGCCGACGGGCAACAGCATCGACGACGCGCTGGTCTGCGAGTGTGAGGACGTGACGATCGGCGAGGTGAAGTTTGCCGCCGAGAAACTGCACGTCCACAACCTCATCAACCTCCGCCGCCGCACCCGCCTGGGCATGGGAACGTGCCAGGGAGAGCTCTGCGCCTGCAGAGGAGCCAACGTGCTCTGTCGCGTGGCCAAGATGAAAGCCGAGGAGGCTCAGCGCGACCTGGCGTCCTTTATCGCCGAGCGCTGGAAGGGCATGCAGCCCGTGGCCTGGGGCGACACGCTGGCCGAGGCACAACTCACATCCATGATCTATGAGGGTCTCTGCGGCATCAACCGCGTGGCCGGAAACAACAAGGAGGTAGCACGATGAGATACGATACAATCATTATAGGAGGCGGACTGTCGGGACTGACCTGCGGCATCGCCTTGGCAAAGAGCGGCCAGCGCGTGGCCGTCATCGGAGCAGGACAGAGCACCCTGCATTTCAACTCGGGTTCCATCAGCCTTTTGGGCTATGACACGGAGGGTAACACCGTCGCAAGTCCGCTGGAGGCGATGGAGCAACTGCCCGCCACACACCCCTACCACCGCGTCGGCGACAAGGCCGCACGGGCCGCGGAGGCCGCACAGCTGCTGGCCGAGGCGGGACTGAAGATGAAGGGGGAGGCCAAGGCCAACCACTTCCGCCTGACTCCCATCGGACTGACGAAGCCGGCATGGCTCACGATGGAAGGACTGGTGACGAGCCAGGAGGCCGACAAACTGCCATACAAGAAGGTGACGGTGGCCAACATCCGTGGCTACCTCGACCTGCCCACGGAGTTTCTAGTGGACAACCTGCGCCGACTCAAGGTGGAGGTGGAACTGAAGGAGTTTGCCACCGATACGCTCGACTTTGCACGCCACACGCCTTGTGAGTTGCGTGCCACCAACATCGCCAAGTATCTGAGCGACTACGAGCACCTTGCCGAGGTGGCTGAGGCTATCAACTCGCTCAACGCCTCGGGAGAGGTGATTCTTCTGCCCGCCGTGCTGGGACTGACGCAGCAGGCCGAGACCATCGCCCGCCTGCGCAAATTGGTCCGCAAGCCCATTGAGTTTGTGGCGACCATGCCGCCCTCGGTGCCGGGCACGCATATCCAAATGCAGCTGCTCAAGCGCCTGCAGCAGCTCGGCGGCCGCTACTTCCGCAGCGACACGGTCAAGAACGGCAAGATCGTAGGCTCCAAGGTGGCCTCCATCGAGACGGAGAACCTCGCCGACGAACTGCTCCTGGCCGACCACTACGTGCTCTGCTCCGGATCGTTCCAGAGCCGCGGACTGAGAAGCAACTACGAGGGCATCTACGAGCCAGTGTTCGGACTCGATGTCCTGGCAGAGAAAAACCGCGCCGACTGGCACGCCGACTATGTCTTCGACGCACAGCCCTATATGGCCTTCGGCGTGAAGACCGACGAGAAGCTCCACGCGACGATCGACGGAAAGACCATCGAAAACCTCTACGCAGCAGGATCGGTGCTCGGCGGACACAACTCTATCAAACTGGATGACGCGACGGGTGTGGCCATGCTCACAGCCCTGGAGGTCGCACACAACATTCTTAGTAAATAGAAAAATATCATGGCAGAAGCAAAATCCATACAGATACAGAAGCAAGAGCACACACAACTTCGAGCAGTGCCTGAAGTGCTCCATTTGCACGGTCTACTGCCCGGTGTCGGCGGTAGAGCCAAACTATCCCGGACCGAAACAGTCGGGTCCGGACAACGAACGCTACCGCCTGAAGGGGACACAGTTCTTCGACGAGAAACTGAAATTGTGCCTCAACTGCAAGCGCTGCGAGGTGGCTTGCCCGGAGAATGTCAAGATAGCCGACCTCATACAGGAGGCGCGCATCAAATATAGCACGGCCAAGCCGTCGCTGCGTGACCGCATGCTGGCCAACACGGACTTCGTCGGAACGCTGGCCCACAACTTCGCACCCATCACCAATTTCGCCCTGGGACTGAAGCCGGTGAAGGCGGTCATGGACAGCGTGCTGAAAATCGACAAGCACCGCACCTTCCCGTCCTACTCGTTCCAGACCTTCGAGCAGTGGTACAAGAAGCACGCGGCAGAGCAGGAGGCATACAAGAAGCACGTGGCCTACTTCCACGGCTGCTACGCCAACTACAACTTCCCGCAACTGTCGAAAGATCTGCTGAAGATCCTTAACGCCTGCGGCTATGGCGTGCGCCTACTGGAGAAGGAGAAGTGCTGCGGTGTGGCACTCGTAGCCAACGGACTGAGCGACCAGGCCAAGAAGCAGGGAGAACTCAACATGTCTTCCATGCGCAAGGCCATCGCCGCAGGCGACGACGTGCTCACGACGAGCTCCACCTGCACATTCACCATGCGCGACGAGTATAAGAACTTGCTCAAGATTGACAACGACGACGTGGCGCCGCATCTCTCGCTGGCCACCAGGTGGCTCTACCGCATGGTGGAGTCGGGCAAGATCAAACTGGCCTTCCGCAAGGACTTCCACCAGAAGTTGGCCTACCACACGGCTTGCCACATGGAGCGCATGGGCTGGGCAATCTACTCCACCGAACTGCTCCGCATGATCCCGGGCGTGGAACTGACGCTGCTCGACAGCAACTGCTGCGGCATCTCGGGCACCTACGGATTCAAGAAGGAGAACTACAAGAGAAGTCAGGCTATCGGAGCGCCGCTCTTCAAGCAGATAGAGGAACTGAAGCCCGACTTCGTATCGACCGACTGCGAGACCTGCAAGTGGCAGATCGAAATGTCAACGTCGAGAAAGGTGAAGAATCCCATCTCCACCATCGCCGAGGCACTCGACGTGGAAGAGACGCGACGTCTCAACAAGGCATAAAAGTTGCCCTCTAGAATAGAGCTTTTTACAATTACACAAATAACTAAAGTACATTGATTATGGGAAATTACATTTTGGCACTTGACCAGGGAACAACCAGTTCTCGCGCCATCGTCTTCGACCACAACGGTCAGATCTGCTCCGTAGCTCAGAAGGAGTTCACACAGCATTTCCCGCAGCCGGGATGGGTGGAGCACAACCCCAACGAGATCTGGTCGTCTGAGGCTGCCGTCATCGCCGAGGCCATCTCAGCCATCGACATCAACGGCAAGGACATTGCCGCCATCGGTATCACCAACCAGCGCGAGACCACCGTGGTCTGGGACATCGACACCGACGAGCCGATCTACAACGCCATCGTATGGCAGGACCGCCGTACGGCCGAGTACTGTGACAAGCTCAAGGCGCAGGGATTGGTGGACAGAATTCGCGAGAAGACAGGTCTGATCATCGACGCCTATTTCTCAGGCACGAAGATCAAGTGGATCCTCGACAACGTGCCCGGAGCCCGCGAGCGCGCCGAGAAGGGCAAGCTCCGCTTCGGCAACATCGACACATGGCTCGTATGGCGACTGACCCGCGGACAGGTGCACGTGACGGACGTGACCAACGCCAGCCGCACGATGCTCTTCAACATCCACGACCTAAAGTGGGATGAGGAGCTGCTGAAGTTGCTCGACATTCCGGCTTCCATGATGCCGGAGGTGAAGTCAAGCTCGGAGGTTTATGGCCACACCAAGACCACGATCTTCGCCCACGAGGTGCCCATCGCCGGTATCGCTGGCGATCAGCAGGCGGCCCTCTTCGGACAGATGTGTCTGGAGCCGGGTGCCATCAAGAACACCTATGGCACGGGCTGCTTCGTCATGCTCAACACGGGCGACAAGCCGGTCATGTCGAAAAACAACCTGCTCACCACTGTGGCCTGGAAGATCGGCGACCAGGTGAACTACGCACTGGAGGGATCTATCTATGTCGGCGGTTCGGTCGTACAGTGGCTGCGCGACGGACTGGGCATCATCCAGAAGTCGTCCGACGTGGAGACGCTGGCTTCTACCGTACCCGATAGCGGTGGTGTCCGCTTTGTCCCGGCTCTGACGGGTCTCGCTGCGCCCTATTGGGATGCCTATGCCCGCGGCACTATTACGGGTATCACCCGTGGCACAACGGCGGCTCACATCGCCCGTGCTGCCCTCGACGGCATTGCTTTCCAGACCTATGACATCGCACAGGCCATGTCTCGCGACCTCAACGCCCCGCTCACGGAGCTGAAGGTAGATGGTGGTGCAAGCCGCAACAACCTGCTGATGCAGTATCAGGCCAACCTGCTGGGTATTAACGTGATCCGTCCGAAGATCACGGAAACCACCGCCCTGGGTGCTGCCTATCTTGCTGGTCTCGCTGTAGGCTTCTGGAAGGACATCGACGAGGTGAAGAAGCAGTGGCAGGTGGAGCGCACCTTTGAGCCGGCTGGCGAAACGACCGAGATAGAAGAGGCCAAGAAGGGCTGGAAGGATGCCATCCAGCGCACGCTGAGCCGCAAGTAAACCACACTCACACATACGGGCTCCCTCCCGACGAATCGTTAGCAAAGGGAGGGGGCCGGTATTCTTGCATCATTTGACAAAAACAACATTTATCAACTACACAAAAAAAAGAAATTATGGATTCTACATTGCTTTACAACTGCGCCCTCGAATTCTTGGGTACGCTGATCTTGGTCCTCCTCGGCGACGGTGTCTGCGCTTGTATGGGACTGAATAAGAGTAAAGGCCAGGGTGGTGGCTGGATCGTCATTACGCTGGGCTGGGGTCTCGCCGTCATGGCGGGTGTCTTCGTAGCCCACGCCTCGGGTGCTCACCTCAACCCGGCCGTCTCCATCGGATTGGCTGCCGCTGGCTTGTTCCCTTGGGAGAATGTGTTGCCCTACTCGGTTGCCCAAATGATCGGCGGTTTCGTCGGTGCCATCCTGGTATGGATCATGTATAAGGATCATTTCGATGCTACGGACGATCCTGACGGCAAGCTCGGCACGTTCTGCACCATGCCGGCCATCGACAACAAGCCGCTCAACTTCCTCCAGGAGGTGGTCTGCACCTTCGTGCTCGTGCTGCTGATCATCTGCTTTGGCACCTACGGCTCAGACGTGGTCAACATCGGCGCTGGTAGCGCATGGCCTGTGACGATGGTCATCGTCTCCATCGGTATGTCGCTCGGTGGTGTGACTGGCTACGCCATGAACCCGGCTCGTGACCTCTCACCGCGTATCGCTCACGCCATCCTGCCCATGAAGGGCAAGAGAGACAGTGGCTGGGGTTACTCATGGGTGCCTGTACTCGGCCCGATCGCCGGTGCTGTACTCGCTGCCCTCGTGGCCTCACTGTATCACTTCTGCTAATCCCATAGCAAAGAAAATCATTCAACCGTAAAGAAAAAAGCAAACATTATGATGAAGTCTATATTTAAGGGTATGTTCGTGCTGGCAGCACTCGCCCTCCCGACAACGATCAATGCTCAGAAGCTCCACTACAATGCTGGTCTCGAGACCTCACACCTGTGGCGCGGACTCGAGGTTTCCAAGGGCCTGACCTTCAACAACGAGTTTGCCATCTCCGACAACAACAACCACTTCCGCCTCGGCGCATGGGGTGGCATGCAGGTGGACGGCGACTACAAGGAGGCCGACATCTACGCAAGCTACACCATCGGTGGATTTAGCGTAGCCTTGTGGGACATCTACAATTTCTCCGACGGCATCTATGCCAACGACAAGCAGTATCGCTACTTCAACTATGATGCTCGCACGACGGGCCACTTCCTCGATGCTGCCATCAGCTACAACTTCGCACAGCATGGTCTGCCGCTCTCACTGAGCTGGGCTACCGTACTGGCCGGCCGCGATCGTGGCAACCTCAACAAGCAGAACATCTACTCTACGTTTGTGCAGGCTGCCTACACCTTCTACGAGGACGACAACTGGAAGGTGGATGCCAGCGTGGGTGGCAACTTCGCCCTCAGCAACTATGACGAGAACGACGGTGCCACGTTCTATGGCAAGTCGGCTGGTGTCAACGACGTGCGCCTGGGCTGCACCTACAAGCTCAAGGTGGGCAAGGCCAACCTCCCGATCACCTCACAGATGATGTGGAACCCGGAGGCCAACAAGGGCTACTTCCGTGTGGCTATCAATCTGCTCGACATCTAAGTCAGAAGTCGTAAAGCCAACAAAGGAAGCCTACTGGGACAAACCTGGCAAGCGGGCTTCCAACATAGTTTAAATGAGATTAATGGGAACGTGTCCGGCCTTGGGCTGGACACGTTTTTTCATGTCCATCAGCATTCCTTTTGCCCATCATTTCCCTTTGCCCATCATGTTTCCTTTGTCCATTGGGCCTCCCCTGATCCTTCATCTTTCCCCTTGTCCATTGGGCTTTCCTTGGAGCTTGGGGGCAATAGGTTTCTCACGTTCCCATGCTTATCCGTTCGGCTTCCTGCGGCCTGTGGTCCACGGCAGGTAGCGATAGATGGCCCATGTGACGAAGGTGATGAGAAGAAAATTAAGAAGAAAGACCACCAGGACTTCGGCATAGCAACCACGGTAGGTGTAGCCGAGGCGGGAAAAGACGGCGGTAAGGGCTGTGGGAATGCCACTACTGAAGAAATAATAGACGATGGATCGGCGTCCTGTCCAGGACACCATCGCGGCAAGCCAGCGAGGCATCTGCTCCACCCACCGCACGCCGTCTCGCTGCGAGATCGTGAAGAGGAGATAGAGGAGGAGCACGGAGAGCGCGTTCTTGACGAGAAACAGGCGGGGAAGAACGAGCGCGCCTACCAAGAAAGAAGGCCACGAAGAACTCGCCACAAGGACATTGACAGGCAAGGAGAGCATCAACAGCAGAGCGAAAAGGCCAAGGCGCCAGCGCGTCCCGAGGCTATCGAAACGATGGACCATATAGCCCAGGAGAAGGGAGGGCAAGGCCACGACGGCTTCATTCACGTGCCACCAGTTGGCCTCAAAAGCCAGACGACGTGTACCGAAGCCATAGGCCAGGGCTACGGCGAAAAGCCCTGCTCCGGCCAGCCAGCACCAACGCGCATGCGACAGCCACAGGAGAAAGCAGAAGAGGAGTTCGACGACGGCCAAAGAGGCAATAAACCATGATCCTTGGCCCGTGAGGATGGTCAGCAGCAGATCGGAGATCGACCCGCCGGCTCCATGGAGCCAAGCCTTGGGAAGCGCCAGGGCACTCGTGAAGATAAAATAAGGCATGAGCACTCCGCGCAGCCACGAGTGCAGCTTATGCCGCAGGCGGAAACCCTCGGGACGATAGAAGAGATAGCCCGAAAGGAAGAAGAAGGCCATCAGCACGTCGGGGACGTACATCCTATAGGGAACGATATTATCGCCCGTGAAGCAGATCTCGGTGTGGTCGAAGATGATGGCAAGCATCAAGAATCCACGCAGAAGGTCGATCCAAAGCAGACGGGGCGCAGAGGCGGCGGGAGAAGCGGCAGAAGGTGATGTCATCGGAACAAGAAGAGTCGTAGAATCAAGAGGAGGTCAACCTGGACCCTGTTAATTATCTCTCCAAAATCACCCGTTAGTTATCTTTCCAGAATGCCTTGGTGAAGAGCACGAGGACGGTGAAGAGTTCGAGACGTCCCACCAGCATCAGAAACGCACAGATCCACTTCGCCACATCGGGCAACTGTGCCCACGACATCGTCGGACCAATCTCAAGGCCCAGGGTCGGGCCCACATTGCCCATACTACTGATGGCAATAGTGAAGGAGTTGGTGGAATCAACGCCACAGGCCATCATGGCAAATCCCAGAAGGAAGGCCAGGATCAGATAGAGTCCGACAAAGGCCAAGAGCGTGACGCGCTTCGACTGGGGGACGTTGTGCCCATCGACATTGAGGGGCAAGACGGCATTGGGATGGAGAATCTGGCGAAACTCATTGCGGATAATCTTCAGGATCATCACCGCGCGAATACTCTTCATTCCTCCACTCGTCGAACCAGAGCAACCGCCGACAACCATACAGAGGATGAGAGCAAACCACGTGACATGGGGCCATTTGGAAGCGTCGTCGCTGAAGAGGCCCGTGGTCGTGATGAAGGAGACCACCTGGAAGACACCACTGCGGAAGGCGCGCTCCAGGTCGTAGTGGTTATGCCACATCAGTTCCACCATGACAAACAAGGTGCAGGAGGTGACGACGAAGAGATAGAAGCGAAACTCGTTGTTGCGGAAGAGCTGTTTTATGCGAAAGCGGGCCACGGCAGCATAGAGCATCGTGAAATTGACGCCCGAAAGGAAGCAGAAGAGCGTACAGACATATTCCTCTGCAGGGGAGCGGAAGGTGGCAATGGATCCGCTCTCCGTGGCGAAACCTCCTGTGGCCGTACTGGTGAAGGCGTAGTTGATGGCATCAAACCTGCTCATACCGCATAGTTTATAAGAAAGGAAGCAGGAGATGGTCAGCACGGCATAGACCGCCCAAATCCATTTGGCTCCCGTGCTGAGCTTGGGGTGGAGCTTGGTGACGATTGGACCTGTGGCCTCGGCAGCAAAGACGCGCGTAGACCCACCGACAAACGAGGGCAGGATGGCTATCGTGAAAAAGACAATACCCAGACCACCAATCCACTGGGTGATGGAACGCCAGAAGAGCAGGCCACGTGGAAGCCGTTCAGGATAGTCGATGATGGTAGCTCCCGTCGTCGTAAATCCCGATATGGTCTCAAAGAAGGCGTCCGTCACCGAATGGAGATAGCCGCCTATCAAGAAAGGCATCATGCCAAAGATCGTGAAGAGCACCCAGACGGTCGTCACCACGAAATAGGCATCGCGTCTGCTCAGCGCATTGGAAGCCTTGAGGCCCAGCAGGCGGAAAGCTACACCAGCGGCTATAAGCACGACGACACTCCACGTGAAGGGCATAACGTCGCTGCCGCCATAGTAGAGGGCCACCCCCAGGCTACAGGACATAAGCAGCGCCTCGATGAGCAGCAACGATCCGAAGATTTTGGAAATAAGTTTGGTATTGAGCATATCGCGCTTTTTGTCACTATGCTAATTGTCTGTACACTATTGTCACTATACTTATTGCCAGCACACTTATTGCCAGCACTATTGTCCGAACGCTAATTGTCAGTACAAGCAGGAGGTCAGTTGAAAAGTCCCTCCAACTTCTTGACGCTGACGTTATGGCAGAACACCACCACACTATCGCCTGCCTCGATCTGCGTGTTGCCCGAGACGAGCATTCCCTCGCCGTTGCGCACCAGTCCACCGATGGTCATTCCTTTGGGCAGTCCCAAGTCCTTGACGGGACGGCGCGTCACCTTCGACCCCTGCACAGGCACAAACTCAGCCACATCTGCGTCTGCCGACATGAGGAAGCGCACGTTGTGGACATTGGCGTCGAGCATCATCTGATAGATGTGGCTGGCAGCAATGGCGCGCTTGTTGATGATCGTACCTATATCAAGGCTCTCCGCCATATAGGCGTAATCGACGTTCTCCACCATCGCCACCGTCTTTCTCACTCCCATGCGCTTGGCCATCAGACAGGCCAAAATATTGGTCTCAGCCTTCCCTGTCAATGCGACAAAGGCCTGAGTAGAGCGGATTCCCTCCTCGCTCAGCAGCGAAAGGTCGCGACCGTCGCCATTGATGACGAGGATATCATCGTCAAACTTACTGTTGAGGGCCTCACATCGCTCCACGCTCTTCTCGATGACCTTCACCTGCATGTATTCCGGCATTTGGCGAATGGCGCGGACTGCGGTGGATCCACCACCCATCACCATCACGTTCTTCACATCCACGTAGTGTTCCTTGCCCACCACGCGGCGGATATAGGGGATGTAGTTGCGTGTGGTCATAAAGTAGGCGAGGTCGTAGAGCTTCAGCACGTCGCTTCCTCGCGGGATGATCGTGTCGCCGCGACGGCGTATGGCCACTACGTGGAAGGGGTCGTCGGGTCCCGAGATCTCATGGAGCGGCTTGTCGAGCACCTTGCAGGTCTCGCGGAGCTTGATACCCAGCATCACCAACGCACCGTCGTGGACATCCCATCGCTGCCGCACCCACGACATTTTCAGACCGTTGATGATGTCGCGGGCAGCCAGCATCTCGGGATAGATGATGCTGCTGATGCCCATTTCGTGGAAGAGTTCCTTGTTCTGCGGATCCACATACTCCGAACTGTCGATCTTGGCAACGGTCTTCTTCGCACCCAGCGCCTTCGCCAGTCCACATGCCGTCATATTATAGCTCTCATCGGGCGTGACGGCGATGAAGAGGTCAGTATCCTCCACCCTTGCCTCTTTCAGACTACGGATGCTGGTGGCCGAGGCGTGCATGGTGAGCAGATCATAATCAATGGCCAGCTTGCCCAGTTTCTCCTCGTCCTGATCCATGAGCACTACCTCCTGCTTATTGCGCGAGAGCAACTTGGCAAGATACGACCCGATGGCGAATGCGCCTGCTATAATTATCCTCATACTTGATTTATTCCTTACTCAACAATTCCTTAATGTCCTCATAGCCGTAGCCACAGAGGTGGCGCAACTGGCCGACCGTGCCCTGCTCGACGAAACGGTCAGGCATACCGAGGCGCGTCATGCGTGGGGCAAAACCGTGGTCGCTCATCCACTCCAGTACGGCCGACCCCATACCGCCCGTACGGATACCGTCCTCGATGGTGACAACACGATCAAAACGACTGCCCACCTCCTGCAGTATGCGCTCGTCGAGCGGCTTGAGGAAGCGCATGTCATAATGGAAGATCGTGTGATGCTGGGGATTGCCTTCCTCGGCCAGCGTCTGGATGACACGCTGCACATCATTGCCCACAGGGCCGATGGTCAGCACGGCCACGTCGCCGGGCTTCGGATCGCCCTCGGTCAGTCTGCGGCCCGTACCCACCTTTACCTCCGTGAGCGGGCAGCGCCAGTCTGTCAGCACACCGCGACCACGCGGATAGCGGATGACGAAGGATCCTTTGTCGGGCAACTGAGCCGTGAACATCAACCGCCGCAACTCGCGCTCGTCCATCGGAGAGGCTATCGTGAGATTGGGGACGGGACGAAGGGCGGCCATGTCGAACGCACCGTGATGGGTCGCGCCGTCTTCGCCGACTAGTCCGGATCGGTCCAGGCAGAGCACAACGGGCAGGTTGAGGATCGAGAGATCGTGGATGATGCTGTCGTAGGCTCGCTGCGAAAACGCACTATATATAGCACAGAACGGCAACAAGCCGTCCTTGGCCATACCGGCTGAGAAGGTGACAGCATGGCCTTCGGCTATTCCCACATCGAAGGCACGGGTCGGCATCTCGTTCATCAATATGGAGAGCGAGCTACCACTGGGCATGGCTGGGGTAACACCCACGATGCGGTCGTTTTGGCGCGCCAGTTCCAGCAGCGTCTCGCCAAACACATCCTGAAACTTTGGTGGCTGCGGTTCGGCGGATTCACTCTTCAGCCGCTTGCCTGTCTCGGGATCAAACTTGCCTGGAGCATGCCAGATCGTCGCACTCTCCTCGGCAGGCTTATAGCCTTTGCCCTTCTTGGTGTGAAGATGGAGGAGCTTCGGCCCCTTCATATCCTTGATCTGTCGGAGGATACGCACCAACTCCGTTACGTCGTTGCCGTCGTAAGGACCAAAATAGCGGATGTTCATCCCCTCAAACATATTCTGCTGATGGGCCAACGCACTCTTCAGGGCATTGTTCAGTCTGATAATGCCTTTCCTCCGGTCGTCGTTCAGGTAGCCACGCTCGTGCAGCCACTGGCTGGCTTTGAAGCGGAGACGGTTGTAGGTCTCGTTCGTGTCCAGATTGAGCAGGTATTTCTCCATACCGCCCACAGACCGGTCGATACTCATGTCATTGTCGTTGAGGATAATGAGCAGGTCGTTGGGCTGGCTGGAGACATTGTTGAGTCCCTCAAAGGCCAGTCCGCCACTCATCGCACCATCGCCAATGATCGCCACAGCATGGCGGTTTTCCGTCTTTTTGCCGCCGAGCTTCGCCGCCACGGACATTCCCAGCGCCGCCGAGATGGAGTTGGAAGCATGGCCGCAGGTGAACGTGTCGTACTCGCTCTCCAAAGGAGACGGGAACGGACGAAGTCCGCCCAACTTCCGATTGAGCTTAAACTGCTCACGGCGTCCGGTCAGGATCTTGTGGCCGTAGGCCTGATGGCCTACGTCCCAGACGATCCGGTCGTCGGGAGTATTGAACACATAATGTACGGCCACGGTGATTTCCACGACACCGAGGCTCGAAGCCAAGTGGCCGGGGTTGACCGCCACCTCTTCTATAATGTTTCTGCGAAGCTCACGACACACCTCTGGCAGGTCCTTCACCTCCAGTTTGCGCAAGTCGCTTGGATAATCTATTTGGTCAAGCAGTATCCGATGGTTTTCTTCCGCCATTTCTTTTCCCACTTATAAATTTTTGCAAAGTTACGAATAAGCGAGCGCAAAGCCAAAGGAAAAGGGAAGAATTTCCCTTTGACGATGGCTTGGCCGAGCGAAAGTAACTTATTTAGAGTTACGAAAGTAACTTATCTGGGGTTGCGAAAGTAACTTATTTAGAGTAGCGGAAATAACTTTTCAGAACGGCCGCTATCAACTTTTGTAGCCTAAACATTTGGTGGATTCGATGGAAAATCGTATTTTAGCGGCTGAAAACCAAAAGCGACAAGAAACATGACGATAATCGGAGAAAACTACATACGGTTCGACTGGGCGATGAAACGCCTGCTACGCAACAAGGCCAATCATGCGGTGTTGGAAGGATTTCTGTCCTCATTGATAGGAAAGAAGTTTAAGATACAACGGTTTCTTGAGAGCGAGAGCAACCAAGAGGACGAGACCGACAAATACAACCGAGTGGATATATTGGCAGAGAACGAGAACGGAGAACTCTGCATCATAGAGGTGCAGAACAACCGCGAGCTCACCTATTTCCACCGCATGCTCTACGGAGTGTCAAAGGCCATCACGGAATATATTGGGCTGGGAAGTCCCTACGACAAGGTGCGTAAAGTCTATTCCATCAACATCGTCTATTTCGAATTGGGCCAGGGCAAAGACTATGTGTATCACGGCAAGACAGAATTTAGGGGTGCGCATGAACCACATGACATCCTTAAACTCTCCGTCCGTCAGAACAAGAAGTTCTTCGGTATCGATGAGCGGAGCCTTATGAGCAGAAAAGAGGCGGGCGACCTGTTTCCGGAATATTACATACTGCGCGTGAACGACTTTGACAAAGTGGCCACTACCCCACTCGACGAGTGGATAGAATTTCTCAAAACGGGACAAATTAGCGACAAGGCCACGGCCGAAGGCCTCGCCGAGGCGCGCGAATGCTTACGGGTGGACTCGCTCTCCGACCATGACAAGCGAGCGTACGTTCGCCACATGGAGTCTATACGACACATGAAAAGCATTTTTGATACCAGCCACTACGAAGGCTACGAAGAGGGGATAGCGGAAGGAAGAGCAGAAGGAAGAGCTCAGGGAATAGCGGAAGGAAGAACAGAAGGAAGAGCTCAGGGAATAGCGGAAGGAAGAGCAGAAGGTGAATTGGAAAAGAGTTTGGAGATAGCACGCAACCTTCTTTCCCTTGACATACCTGTCTCACAAGTGTTGAAAGCTACAGGGCTGACCCAGGAACAAATCAACAAGATATAAGAACAAGACGGCGGCACGTTGCTCACAAAGACACTCAAAAGGCTGGCAGGGGACCAATTCCCTTGCCAGCCTTTTGAGATGATAGCTGGGATAACAGCCTCTTTATACTATTACGCGCCAAGCACGGCAGCGGCGAAGGCTTTGCCATATTCGCGCCACTTGCGCTCAGCCTCCGTGTCGGGAGCCCAAAGCTGCTTGCCCGGTTCGGCGGCAATCTCGAAGCCCGCTTCCTCCAATCGCTGCTGGATGCGCTTCTCGCCACCGCCGCCCCAGCCAATGGAGCCAAAGGCCGCAGCCTTCTTGTTCTTACACTTCATACCGTGGATCATTTCCAGGAGTCCGGCAATGGCGTAGGTAATGCCCATATTGACCGTCGGGCTGCCCACCATAATGGCCTTGGAGCGGAACACCTCGACGAGAATGTCGTTCTTGTCGTCCTTGGCAGCGTTCATCAACACCACACGGACGGTCGGGTCGAAATCGCGGATGCCGTCGGCAATGGCCTGGGCCATGCGTCGCGTGCTCTGCCACATCGTATCATAGATGATGGTGATCTGATGCTCCTGATAGTTGGTTGACCACTGGAGATACTTTTCTACGATCTCGCCAATATGGTTGGTCCAGATGACTCCGTGGGACGGAGCGACCATCTTCAGAGGCAGGTTCATGCCTACTATTTCCTTCACCTTGCGGTTGACCATCGGGTTGTAGATATTGAGGATGTTGGCATAGTACTTCTCAGCCTCATCAAACAGGTCCTTCTGGTTCACCGTGTCGTCGTAGAGGCTCTCCGTAGCGTAGTGCTGTCCGAAGACGTCGTTGGAAAAGAGGATTTCCTCCTTGTCCGCATAGGTCACCATGGTGTCGGGCCAGTGGCACATCGGAGCCTCAACAAACGTGAGCGTGTTCTCGCCGATGCAGAGCGTGTCGCCCGTCTTCACGTTATGGAAGTTCCAGTCCTTATGATACAGTCCGCGCAAGATGCCTTCCGCCTTCTTCGTGCAATAGATCGGCGTATCAGGAATCTCGCGCATCAGCACGGGCAGTGCACCGCTATGGTCGCTCTCGCTGTGGTTCACCACGATGGCATCGATTGCTTGGAGGTCGATCTCTTCCTTGAGATGGGCCACAAACTCCTGATCATAAGGATTCCATACCGTGTCGATGAGGACGGTCTTCTCGTCCCGGATCAAATAGGAATTGTAGCTTGTACCCTTGTGGGTAGAAAGCTCGTCGCCATGGAAGGTCTTCAGTTCCCAGTCAATCTTGCCTACCCATGTCACTTTGTCGGTTATTCTCTTTCCCATAATGATTTGCTATTGATTAGATGTTCGTTCGGGGGGCAAAGGTACAATTAAATATCGACAATCTATAGAAATTACAAACAAAAAGTCTTTAAAAGAAAAAATAGTGACAAAGCACGCTGCGTGACAAATGCTGGTCCTACGAGAATTGGCATTATTTTTGCAGCCAAATTTCCAGTCGAGATTGCTGTCGTAATTGCTGTCGATTTTCCAGTCGAAAATTGTAGTCGAGATTGTAGTCGAACAAGAAATAATCACAGAGCAAAAACTATCAGAGAGCAAATGAATATAGAAGAAGTAAGGAGCTATGCGCTTTCGCTGCCAGGCGTGACCGAAGACCAACCGTTTGGTGAGGACAATGTCACCTTCCGCGTGGAAGGCAAAATCTTCCTGTGCCTTTGGCTGGGTAGAGAGGGACAAGACTGGAAGGGCGGGCCACGCTTTGCCTGCAAATTGCCTCCCGATCGAAACGAGACGTTGCGCCTGCAGTATGAGGCGGTGACGCCAGCCTTCCACTGGAACAAGAAGCATTGGAGCGACGTATATTATGAGCAATTGGCCACACCGCTGGTGAGAGACTGGATCAGGGAGTCGCACGACCTGCTCGTCAGCAAACTGCCCAAAGTGCTCAGGGCGAAATATCTCTGAGAGACATACGGCCAAGTCGCTCACCACAGCAAACCACTTGCCACAGAAAGCTGCTTGCCACAGAAAGCTGCTTGCTACAGAAAGTTGCTCGCCACAGACAGAAAAGGCTGCGCTGGTCTTCTTTCGACACCACGCAGCCTTGGTTGCTTACTGATTACTGATCTTGCAGAACCACTTTGTCAGTCCGTCATCATTTGTAGCGCATCCACTTGATGATTTCCTTCATGCTCGGCTTTTTGCCGTACATGAGGATGCCGACACGATAGATCTTGCCACCAGCCCAAACCATAAAGAAGGCCGTGGCGTAGAGCAAGACGACGCTCAGCAATTCCTGCCACAAAGGCACGCCAAAGGGGATGCGCACCATCATGACGATGGGAGAGGTCAGGGGAAACAGAGAGGTCCAGAAAGCCAGCGGACCATCGGTATTCTCGACACTGTACATGGCGGCGTAAAGACCGAAGAGGGTGATCATCGTGACGGGAATGACAAACTGCGAACTGTCCTCCTGCTCGTTGATACTGGCTCCCGTGGCAGCGAAGAAACTCGCATAGAGGAGGTAGCCTCCGACAAACATGAGCAGGAACATGATGGCCAGTTCGGCCAAAGGCAAGTTGCCAAGCATAGAAAGCATCTCCTGCGCCTCGACATTGGGCTGGGCCTGAGCCGCCTGCATCACGGCAGGATTGGCAGCAGACATCGTGTCCATGGCGTTGATACCGAAATAGACGGACACGCCCGAGAGAATCACCACAAGCAGGATGGCCCAAATAGCCATTTGAAGGAGACCTACGAGCATCACGCCAATAATCTTTCCCATCATCAGTTCAAAAGGCTTGACACTGCTCACCATCAGTTCGACGATGCGGTTGGCCTTCTCCTCGATGACGCTCTGCATCACCTGGCCTCCATAGCCTACGACGAACATATAGATGAGGAACGTGAACAGGAATCCCACCACCATGGCTACGACACCGCTGGAGATGGTCTCGTCGCCCTGGTCGTTCCACTTCACGGTCTCTACCTTCGTACCTTTTTCCACCTCGCTGATGATCTTGTCGAGCTGGGCAATGCCCGAGGCTTTCAGCCGCTGCTGCCTCACCTGATCGTCCAGGGTCGTTTGGACGTAGGAGAGCAAGTTGACAGGCACCTCCTTCCTACTATAGATACAGACCTTCGCCTTGTTGTCGAGCAGTCCGCGGGGAATGCTCACCACGGCGTCGTAGGGAAATTCCTCGCTACGCATCTCGTTGTTGAGACTTGGCACCAGCGTGAAGTGGAAGGTCTCCGTCTCCTTCAGCGCCTTGAAGTATTGTCCCGAGGGATCGATGACGGCCACGTGCTGCTGCTCATCGTTCTCGATCGACGAGAGCCAAAGCGGCACAAAGATGAGCGCGGCCATGATGAGTGGCGAGACGATGGTGAGCACGATGAAACTCTTCTTCTGAATGCGCTTGAGAAACTCGCGCTCGATGATAATCAATATTTTGTTCATGGTTGCGGGGGGTTAAAGATTGCTGGAGGGATTCACACTTTCTTCCGCCTTCGACTGCTGACGGTTTTCTATCTGCTCATCGGCCCACTGCGCGTCTTTGCCGATCAGCTGGAGGAAGATGTCGTTCATCGACGGGATCTGTTCGGCAAAAGCGCGCACCTCCACCTTGCCGGCCAGATAGCCGACCAGTTGATTGCCCGTGGCGTCGCCGTGAGCCTTGAGCAAGTAGGAGTGGATACCTGCGCGCTCCTCCTGGCGAACTATGTCAAAGGGGCTGTCAGGCTCCACAGAGAGCACGTCGGGCGTCTGAAGCTCATAGAGGCCCGTGCGGTGGGCCTCCTTGATCTGTCTCATATCGCCCTTGAGCACCACCTCGGAGTGGTTGATGAGCGCGATGTCGTCGCAGATCTCCTCCACGCTGGCCATATTGTGGGTCGAGAAGATGATGGTGTGTCCCTTCTCCTTGAGTTGGAGAATCTCCTGCTTGAGTTGCTCGGCGTTGACCGGGTCGAAGCCCGAGAACGGCTCGTCGAAGATGAGAAGGTCAGGCTCGTGGAGGACGGTGATGATAAACTGCACCTTCTGCGCCATTCCCTTGGACAATTCTTCGAGTTTGCGGTTCCACCAGGGCATGATGCCAAACTTCCGAAACCACTCCTTGAGGCGGGTCTCGGCCTCGCGCCTTGTGAGCCCTTTGAGTCGGGCCAAATAGACCGCCTGCTCGCCCACCTTCATCTTTCGATAGAGTCCGCGCTCCTCGGGCAGATAGCCGATGCGGGCCACGTCGGCGGGCTGCATCTGCCGTCCGTCGAAGATCACCTCGCCACTGTCGGGAGCAGTGATGCGGTTGAGGATACGGATCAAGGTGGTCTTGCCCGCACCGTTGGGACCAAGGAGTCCGAAGACGCGGCCACGACGCATGGTCAGCGAGACATCGCTGAGCGCGACGTGACGGTCGAACGCCTTGGTGACATTTCTCACTTCAATAAAATTCTCCATTTGTATTGTTTAAGAGTAAAAAAGAAATCCCCAAGCGCATGATCTTCCTTCTTGTATCCTATATAGTCTTTGTTGCGTCCTATATAGTCCTTCTCCATATCCTATATAGTCCTTTCTACAGTCCTATATAGAATGAGACAAGCGGGAGTACACCATGCGATTGGGGACGAAAGGATGTCAAATATTAAGCTTCGAAGTTCTTCAAGTCGTCGGCGTGGAAGGCCTGGATATAGGCGGCCTTGCCCATCACCTCCTCCTCGGCCATGCGCACAAAGACGTTGGCACTCTTCTCAAACAACTCCGGCGCACGCGTTGCGTCGTCGAGGATGAGCAGGGAAGCGACGATGTCGGCAGTCATGTCGTAGAGACGACGGCCCAGGAAGTCGTGCTCGTCCTGGTTGGCGCCCGCCTTGACCTTGTCGAGGCAAGCCTCGTAGGTAGCCACGAGTTTGGCCACACGCTCCTGCAGCGGCTTGAGACTCTCGGAGACCTCACCCTGCAGCATCTCCTTCATGATGTTGAGGTAGGTGCCATTGGTGATGTAGCGGATGGCAGCCACTACCTGCAACTGGGTCGTACCCTCATAGATAGAGAAGATACGCGCGTCGCGGAAGAGTCGCTGCGACTTATACTCCATGATGAAGCCCGAACCTCCGTGGATGGAGATGGCGTCGTAAGCATTCTGGTTGGCCCACTCGGAGTTGGTGCCCTTGGCCAGCGGCGTGAAAGCATCAGCCAGTCGGTTCCACTTCTTCAGTTCCTGACGCTCCTCGGGCGTCAGCTTGCGGTCGCAGCCGATATCCTCCAGTGCCTTGTAGAGATCGACATAGCGTGCCGTCTGATAGAGCAGGGAGCGACCCGCGTCGAGCTTGGCCTTCATGCGCGAGAGCATGTCATAGACGGCGGGGAAGCTGATGATCTTCTTGCCAAACTGCATGCGCTCCTTGGCGTAGGAGAGACCCTCGTTGTAAGCCTCCTGCTCCACGCCGACGCTCTGTGCGGCAATGCCCAGGCGCGCACCATTCATCAAGGCCATCACATACTTGATGAGACCCATGCGTGTGCTGCCACAGAGCTCTGCCTTGGCGTTCTTGAAGACCAGCTCGCAGGTGGGCGAACCGTGGATACCGAGTTTGTGCTCGATGTGGCGCACCGTGACGCCGCCGCTCTGCTTGTCGTAGATAAACATCGAGAGGCCGCGTCCGTCGTGTGTGCCCTCCTCAGAGCGGGCAAGCACCAGGTGGATATCAGAGTCGCCATTGGTGATGAATCGCTTCACACCGTTCAGACGCCACGTGCCGTCCTCGTCCTGTGTGGCCTTGAGCATGACGCGCTGCAGATCGCTGCCAGCGTCAGGCTCCGTGAGGTCCATGGACATCGAGGCACCCTCGCAGACGCGGGGGATGTACTTCTGTCGCTGCTCCTCCGATCCAAACTCATAGAGCGTGTCGATGCAGCTCTGCAGGCTCCAAATGTTCTGGAAACCCGCATCGGCCGCCGAGATGACCTCGGAGAGCATGGAGAAGACCACGTTGGGGAGGTTCAGGCCACCGTACTTACGCGGCATGGAGACGCCCCACAGGCCCGCCTTGCAGGTAGCGTCGATATTCTCGACCGTCTTGCTCGCATAGACCATGCGTCCATCGACGAGGTGCGGACCTTCCAAATCGACCGACTCACTGTTCGGCTCGATGATGTTGGCGGCCACGTCGCCCGTAATGTCCAACACACGCTTATAGTTCTCTATCGCATCTTCGTAGCAGACGGGAGCGTCGGCAAACTGATCCTTGTCAGCATAGCCCTTCTCCTTCAGCTCCACGATGCGCTTCATCAACGGGTGATCGAGGTGGAACTCAATCTCCGGATGGTCGGTATAGTAATTTGCCATAATATGAATTCCCTGCCGCCCAGCCCTTAGGAGCCCGGCATGAGGGGTCTTTTTTACTTTGTATTTTCCTTATAATATTTAATCAGCTTGGGAACTACCTCCTCTACGCTTCCCGTGATCACATAGTCGGCGATGCGGTTGATGGGCGCCTCGGGGTCGGTGTTGACCGAGATGATGATGCCCGAGTCCTGCATACCAGCGATATGCTGGATCTGTCCCGAGATGCCGCAGGCGATATAGACCTTCGGGTGGACCGTGATGCCAGTCTGACCGATCTGACGATCGCTATCGACCCATCCTGCGTCCACGGCCGCGCGGCTTGCGCCGACCTCTCCATGCAGGAGGTTGGCCAACTCAAAGAGCAGGTCGAAGTTTTCCTTTGATCCCACGCCGTAGCCACCAGCCACGACGATCGGCGCGCCCTTGAGGTTGTGCTTGGCCTCCTCGACGTGGCGGTCGAGCACCTTGACGACATAGTCCTCTGCCGGCACATACTTGGCCACCTCAGGATAGACCACCTCGCCCTTGGCCTTGCCCTCATAGAGCGCCTTCTGCATCACGCCCGGACGCACCGTGGCCATCTGCGGGCGGTGCTCAGGATTGACGATCGTGGCGACGATGTTGCCACCGAAGGCGGGACGAATCTGATAGAGGAGTCCATCATAGTGCTTTCCGGCCTTGCGGTCGTCGAAGTCGCCAATCTCCAGTTCGGTACAGTCGGCGGTCAGTCCGCTCGTCAGCGACGACGACACGCGCGGTCCCAGGTCGCGTCCGATGACCGTGGCACCCATCAGGGCGATCTGCGGCTGCTCCTCCTTGAAGAGGTTGACCAGGATGTCGGTATGGGGAGCGGAGGTGTAGGGGAAGAGACCCTCGCCGTCGAAGACAAACAGTTTGTCCACACCATACGGCAGGATCTGCTCCTCGACCTTTCCCTTGATGTCCTTTCCGGCCACGATGGCGTGGAGCTCCACGCCCTGCTGATTGGCCAGTTTGCGGCCCTTGGTGAGCAACTCCTGTGACACCTCGGCCACCTTCGTGCCCTCTATCTCGCAATAAACAAATACGTTATTCATCTTGTCGTTTGTCTTAGCCAATAATCTTTTCGTCCAACAATTCCCTTACGAGGCTCTCGATATCCTTGTCCTCGCCGGTCAGCGTCTTGCTCTCCTTGGCCTGGAAGACGATGTTCTTCACGGCCTTGACCTTGGTGGGCGATCCGCTGAGACCACACTGTGAGGGGTCGCCATCGACATCGGCCACGCTCCACTGGTGGAGCGTCAGGTAGGGGCGATCCTCATAGAGCTTGCTCCAGGGCTCCTCGCCCGTGCGCTCCATGGGGCAGGTGGCATACTTGTACTTCATCACGAGCTTGGCGTTGCACGGGCGGCACGGGGCAGCCGATCCATTGACGGTGACGACGACGGGCAGCGGTGTCTCCACCGTCTCCACACCTCCGTCGATATGGCGGCGGATCGTGGCCTTGCCCTCCTCCACCTTGAGGATCTCCTCAGCATAGGTCACCTGGTTGAGCCCCAGCTTCTGTGCTACCTGCGGGCCCACCTGGGCCGTGTCGCCGTCGATAGCCTGTCGGCCACCGATGACGATATCCACATCGCCAATCTTTTGGATGGCCGTGGCCAGCGCATAGGATGTGGCCAGCGTATCGGCACCTGCGAAGAGGCGGTCCGTCAGCAGCCAGCCAGTATCGGCACCTCGGTACAATCCCTGGCGGATGATCTCGCCCGCGCGCGGAGGACCCATCGTCAGCAGGCCTACCGTGCTCCCCGGGTGCTGCTCCTTGAGGCGCAAGGCCTGCTCCAGCGCATTAAGGTCTTCGGGATTGAAGATGGCGGGCAAAGCGGCGCGATTCACCGTTCCTTCGGCCGTCATCGCATCTTTGCCCACGTTTCTCGTGTCGGGTACTTGCTTGGCAAGTACAACAATCTTTAAACTCATAAATCCTGTATGTGTTACTTATTTTCTTATTTCTATCTTATCCTCCAGTCTTTTCACCGTTTTGTATTCCACCAAACCGCTATTCGTGAAACAACCTGAGTGATGTATCCTAAAAGAACCGCTGCAAAGGTAGTTATTTTCCCCGTTATGGGCAAACATTGTGCACAAAAACGACAAAGATGTGCACAAATCTGCGCAAATGTGTAAACAAAATCCCTCATTTTGGGAAGAAGCCGACCGACTTTCTTGCCAAAACGAGGGATTTGAGACTTTATTCCAATGGCGCCCCATCGCCAGTAGGGCTATATGGTTCGACTATATGGCTCGACTATATGAGCGGCTATATGAGCGACTATATGGGCGACTATATGGGCGACTATATGGGCGACTATATGGGCGACTATATGGGCGGCTATATGGGCGGCTATTGGAGCAGCTTATAGGGTTCGACAGCTTATACGAGGGTAGCCACCACCTCCTCGCGCGACTGCGGGAGCAGGTCGATGACCGGTATCTCGGGCAGGGTGTAGCATCCCGGGGCCAGTCGGAAGGAGGCGCGGGCCACACCGACCAGGATCTGCGCCGTGAGCGCCGGGTTGTTGATGCTCATGTCGAAGGACATGCGCTGGTTGGGCGTCTTGCCGCTCGTGCCCTTGCGGGTGAGGTGTACGCCGTGGCCCATATCGCGCACGTCGTCCACCGACTTCACGGCGAAGACGTGGAGCTCGTCGTGGGCAAAGTAGTCGTCAGCCTTGAGTTCCGCCTCGACCTGCGCCACGGTGTAGCCGTCCTCCAGTTCCACATAGACCATGCGGCGATGGATGCCCTCGCCCAGGGGAATGGTCATGGAGAGCGCGTTCTTGACGCCCTTCTTGGAGCGAGCCACGACGCTGTGGCCCATCGACATACCCGGACCGAAGTTGGTGTAGGTGAGGCCCTTCGGGGCGAGAGCCTCCAGGAGCACGCGCACCACGGAGTCGCTTCCCGGATCCCATCCAGCGGCGATGACGCTAACGCGGCCCGCCTTCTTGCAGTTTTCCATCTGTCGCGTGCGGTATTCGAGGATGCTGGTGTGGATGTCGAAGCTATCGACGGTGTTAATGCCCAAGGCCACCAGACGCTCGGCGTAGTCGGGGCAGGAGCGCGTCGGCGTGCAGAGGAAGGCCACGTCGACCTCCTTGAGCTTCGTGATGTCGTCGACCACCTCGTAGGGGGTCAGTTCGAGTGGTTTGTCCTTGTCACCCTGACGGCGTACAACGCCTGCAATCTCAAAATCGGGGGCAGCCTCAAGAGACTCGACCGTGTAACGTCCGATGTTGCCGTAGCCAACTACGGCGGCTCTGATTTTCTTCATAGGTCATTAACTTTTTGTTATTCTGCAAACAATTTTCGCCGACAAAAGTACATTTTTTCCATGAAACGAAACGTCACCGACTTGTTTTTTTAACAAAAATACCTACTTCTTGTCATAAATCAAGCATCCGAAGTTTTGGGCCTCACCTCTCCTTGTCATCAAATCGTAACCCGCAAAGCGCGCCGCGTTCCACATTTTTTGCCTAACTTTGCCCCCGATTCATGAACATTCGTAAATATGGAAGACAAGCATTATCGCATACTGGTGGTCGACGACGAGGCCGACCTCTGCGAGATTCTTCAGTTCAACCTGGAGGCAGAGGGCTACCGGACCGACGTGGCCTACTCCGCCGAAGAGGCGCTGACGCTGGACATTGCCGCCTACGACCTGCTGCTGCTGGACGTGATGATGGGCGAGATGTCGGGGTTCGAGATGGCCAGAAGAGTGAAGGACAACCCGCTGACGAAGCAGACGCCCATCATCTTTCTGACCGCGCGCGACACGGAGGACGACACCGTGGAGGGCCTCAACCTCGGCGCTGACGACTACATCTCGAAGCCTTTCTCGCTGCGCGAGGTGCTGGCCCGTGTCAAGGCGGTGCTGCGCCGCACGTCGCAGGAGGCGCAGGCGCAGGACGAGGAGGGCGTGATCCGCTTCCAGGGGCTCGTCCTCGACGACAACCGCAAGGAGGTGTGGGTCGATGGGGAGCACGTCGCGCTCACGCGCATCGAGTATTCGCTGCTCCTGATGATGCTGGAGAACAGGGGGAAGATCCTGAGCCGCCAGCAGCTCATCAATCATGTGTGGCCCCACGACGTGATCGTGCTCGACCGCACCGTGGACGTCAACATCACGCGGCTGCGCCGCAAGGTGAAGGCCTACGCCGAGCATATCGTGACGCGGCAGGGATTCGGCTACGGATTTGAGGTGAAGACCAACTGACGGGATGATGGGAGACGGAAGGATGAAACAGAACAACCAGCAGACTACGCAAGGGAACAACCAAGGGACTACGCAGCAAGGGACCGCCCAGGGGCCCACGGGGCTTCCTCCCTTCGCGCCGCTGCGCACCCGCATCCCCGTGGGAATGCGCCTCTACCTCGGGGTGCTCTCCATCTTCCTGCTCTTTGCCTTCACCTTCATCGTCTATCAGCAGCGACGGGAGAAGGACTACAAGGTGTCGGTGCTCGACGCGCGCCTCCAGGACTTCAACGTGCAGATGAGCGAGGCCATCACCTCGTCGCCGAAGGACATCAAACCGTTCATCGACCGCTACATCGTCGACAACGACATGAGGGGGCTGCGCGTGACGCTCATCCGCCCCGACGGCACGGTCTTCTACGACACGTGGCAGAAGGACCTGAGCCACATCCACAACCACGCCAACCGCCAGGAGGTGCGCCAGGCCCTCGACGACGGCAGCGGCCACGCCATCGAGCGCAAGAGCGCCACCGTGCCGCAGGCTTTCTTCTACTCCGCCACCTATTTCCCCTCCCACCGCTACATCGTCCGCAGCGCCCTGCCCTACAACGACAACCTCGCCAGCGTGCTCAACACGGACAAAAACTATCTTTGGTTCGCGCTCGGCGCCGTCGTGCTGCTGACGCTCCTGCTCTACAACTTCACGCGCCGACTGGGCAACAACATCACCAAGCTGCGCCTCTTCGCCTCGCGGGCCGACCACAACGAGTCGCTCGACATCAAGGACCTGGCGGTCTTTCCCGACGACGAGCTGGGCGACATCGCCGAGCGCATCATCAAGGTCTATAAGCGCTACCAGCGCACGCGCAGGGAGCAGGACGAACTCAAACGCCAGCTCACCCACAACATCGCCCACGAGCTGAAGACGCCCGTGGCGAGCATCCAGGGCTATCTGGAGACGCTCATCAACCATCCCACGATCGACGAGAAGACGCGCCAAATGTTTTTCGACCGCTGCTACGCGCAGAGCCAGCGGCTCTCCTCGCTGCTGGCCGACATCTCGACGCTCAACGTCATGGACGAGGTGAAGGACCTGCACGGCAAGGAGACGGTGGACATCGCGCGGATGGTCCGGGAGATAGAGCAGGAGACGGCATTGCAGTTTCAGCAAAGGCAGATGAGGCTCCTCGTCTCTCTGCCCGCCGAGCTGACGGTGAGGGGCGTGAGGAGCATGATCTACAGTATCTTCCGCAACCTCATCGACAACGCCCTGGCCTATGCGGGAGAGGAGACGACCGTCTATGTCAAGGCTCGTGCCGAGGACAACTATTGGCAGTTTACCATCGCCGACACGGGCCGCGGCGTGCCCGAGGAGCATCTGCCGCGCCTCTTCGAGCGCTTCTACCGCGTCGACAAGGGGCGAAGCCGGTCGCTCGGAGGCACAGGACTGGGGCTCGCCATCGTCAAGAACGCCGTCATCCTCCACCGCGGCAGCATCCGCGTCAGCAACCGCGAGGGGGGCGGACTGCAGTTTGACTTCTCCCTGGCCAAGGAATAAAAAACAAAGGTCAGCAGGAAAAACAACTAAAACAATGGTTGGTTTCCTTATTATCCTTAACGCTTACACGACTTGTCCTTGCTTCGCGAGGAGGCGGAGATGGAAGTGGGGAAGCCTTAACGTAACATGTAACATGTAACATGTAACATGTAACAAAGCGACTCCATGCGACCATACAACGTGTATCTGAGAAAGGACCACAGTTGGCAGTTTACCAGCCTGAGCGGTCCTAAAAAGGGCTCATCAAACTTCCTTATTTGGATTGGAGGGTGTCAAAAACTTATGCCTCACGAAAACGTTTTTCAAGCAAGGCCATTCTCTCCAACAATTCTTTAAATGTAGGCTTTTCTCCGAATATCATGGAGGAGCACATGCTTTTGTAATCTTTCTCCCATGCAGCTTGTATATCTAAACGAGGAACGAGTATTATCCGCTTGCGCACATCTGGAGCATAATCCACATCTCTGACACTTGTGAAAATCTCCCTATGGTGCCTAATGGACTCCCACAACTCATCATCGTTGATAGCGTCTATGGCAAAGTCTTTATCCATCATTCTTGACAAGTCATAGAGATGTCTTGACTTACGCTCCGCGGTTTGTCCTCGTCCTTCAACGGAAAACAATTCATGCAGGAGAAATGCCTTTTCAAGGAATGTCTTACTGGCCAATGCCGTTGCTACCAAACTGTCAACAAGTGTCGTCTGAATGGTAGGGAACTGCTCTTCTACCATACTGCGGATATTAGTCTGTGTATTGGGTTCCAACAAAGACCTTGCACCGATCTCCAACATGACCACGGGAGAAAGATATTCTATTGGATCTGCACAGACACTCTGATACTTCACAAATATCTTTCTTGGTTCTGGGTAAGTATTATCGCCTTCACCATCTGGTTGTGGTTCGATCGAGCATAGTGCAGACAGTCCATATTGTTCTATTCCCCTTTGGAGAGCAGGACAGAACTCTTCACTAACAAACAGCGAGGACATCTTGCGGAGTTTCTTGATTTGCTTCTTTGTCAAATCCCCTTCCATTCCGAACAAGGAACGGTCAACCGCCAAGTCTATATCCTCAGAAAAACGTTCTATCTGACACCACACCTTGCTCAAAGACGTACCGCCTTTAAAGATGAGTTTGTCTGAAAACGGCAAGGTGAACACAATTTGAAGTATGGTTGTCACCCACAAGTCTTTTTCTATTGCTTGTGGTGGCAATCCTAAACGAGCCGAAGCTTGTCGCAAAACGAGCAGCTTGTCTTCCGTTGATAGATAGAAATAGTTATTCATAGGCCTTTGTCACAATTTTTCTTATCCAAATAGGCATAAGTGCCAAGTCTGCCAACACGGATTCCTTGTCTTCTTTTCTCAGCAATTGTCCTATATGCTCTATCTGTTGTGGTGTTACATTTTCTTGTTTGATAGATTTCAACGCCGATGTTACCAACATGGCCAATCTGTTCTTGAATGCCAAATTCTTGGGAGTTGTTTTTTTGAAAACAATTCCCCTACCTCCTGATATTTCTATCCTACGGGGCGTTCCGTCAGTCAAATAGACACAGTTCATTGGGACCTGCGTTGACAGTCCTAATACATTCAATGCGTAATCTCCCGTCGGTACGATTCGAGCATGTGCCCGCTCTGCTATGGCATTGGCTATTTCGTCATAAGAAGGCATGAGCACCCCAAGACCAAGCCTGTCGTCAATCGTTGGATAACAATAAATGCCTTTCGCTATACGGACAATTTTGTCACTTTTAGCACAACGAAGCAATATCTGCCGTATGTTTTCGGCAGTTCCCATGTTCACAAAATCATCAGCAAAGAAAATACTTCCCCTGCCTATATTGTCTATTGAACTTTCTATTTTCTGAGCTGTACTATTCATAACCCTCCGAATTTTGTCACAAAGATAGCAAATATTTGTGACAAAGACAGGAGGGGCATGCGAAGCTACTACTCTTTTTAATGTTTTTTGTCACAAAAACAGTATTTTTTTGTGACAAGCGCTATCCACGGGAGAAGGAAGGGAGATGGAAGTGGGAGGCCTTAACGTAACATGTAACATGTAACATGTAACAATGCGACTCCATGCAGGATGAGGCATAAAGAAGAAAGCGGTCTGCCGCGGCGTTGTAACCGTATTGTAACGCGATAGCAAAAAGTTTGTAGCATCGTCGGCGTAACTTTGCACCCGAAGAAATTAACAAACATAACATTTACAACACATGGAGACCATTTATCTGTGTATCGTCATCTTCCTGCTCTGCCTGGCCGTCTTCGACTTGTTTGTCGGCGTGAGCAACGATGCGGTCAACTTCTTGCAATCGGCCGTCGGCGCCCGCGTGGCGTCGTTTCGCACCATCCTCATCATTGCCTCGGTGGGCGTGATGCTCGGCGCCGTGATGTCCTCGGGCATGATGGACGTGGCCCGCCACGGCATCATGATGCCGGCCTACTATTCCTTCCACGAGGTGATGACCATCATGCTCGCCGTGATGGTGACGGACATCATCGTGCTCGACGCTTTCAACACGCTGGGAATGCCCACCTCCACCACCGTCTCGCTCGTCTTCGAGCTGCTGGGCGGCACGGCGATGCTCGCGCTGCTCAAGGTGATGGGCGACCCCACGCTGGAATACGCCGACCTGCTCAACTCCGACAAGGCCTTGCAGGTGATCATCGCCATCTTCGTCTCGGTGGCCATCTCCTTTGTCATCGGCATGGTGGTGATGTGGCTGAGCCGCATCGTCTTCACCTTCCACTACTCGAAGCACAGCCGCTATAGCATCGCCATCTTCGGCGGCATCGCCTTCACGGCCCTCTCCTACTTCATCTTCATGAAGGGCATGGGCAAGAGCCCCTACCTGCCCGAGAACCTGCGCGACTACATCGAGGAGCACACCAACTGGCTGCTGCTCTGCACCTTCCTCGTCTCTACCGTGGCGATGCAACTCCTCCACCTGCTGCGCGTCAACATCTTCAAGTTTACCGTCCTCATGGGCACGTTTGGCCTCGCCATGGCCTTTGCCGGCAACGACCTCGTCAACTTCATCGGCGTGCCGCTGGCCGGCCTCGACTCCTACCAGGACTTCACGGCCAACGCCCACGGCATAGATGTCTTTTTCGGAAGTCTCCAAGTGTTCGTCTACCCAGATACCGCCCATCTCGCCCAGTTTCAAGCCGGCTTGTTGCGCCAATGCAGTGGCAGGACGCACACCGATGGAGAGTAACACCATATCGGCAGGAATGGCCTTTCCGCTTTTCAGGAATACGGTGATTCCGTTGTCCGTACGCTTGAAGTGGGTTACGCCTTCTTCCAGATAGAGGGAGACACCTTTCTGCAACAGATGCTGATGAATAGGTGCCGCCATAGAGAAGTCGATAGGCGCCATCACCTGATTACCCATTTCGACTACAGACACATGAACACCGGCATGATGCAGATTCTCCGCCATTTCCAATCCGATGAAACCGGCACCTACCACCACGGCGCGTTTCACCTGCTTGTCCGAGATATAAGCCTTGATATGGTCGGTATCTTCTACATTGCGCAACGTGAAGATGCCTTCGGAATTAATGCCTTCCAAGGGGGGCTTCACGGGGTTAGCACCGGGAGAAAGCAAAAGTTTGTCATAGCTTTCATCGTACTCCTTGCCTTCCGCATTGCGTATGGTAACGGTCTTGTTTTTGGGATGGATGGCGATTACTTCATTCTGCACACGCACATCAATGCGGAAGCGCTTGCCGAAAGATTCGGGTGTCTGTACCAACAGCTTCTCGCGCTCTGCTATCACTCCACCTATATAATAAGGTAAACCACAATTAGCATACGAGATGTAAGGGCCTTTCTCCAATAAAAGGATTTCAGCCATTTCGTCCACTCTTCTCAGTCGGGCGGCTGCCGTGGCTCCACCTGCTACACCGCCAATGATTACATATTTCATAATTCTTCGTTTTTTAAGTTTGACGATGCAAAGAAAATAATTATTTTCAATAAAACATAATTTCCAAAGGAAAATATTATTAAAAGACTCATTTTTAATAAGAATAGGCATAAAAAAACGGATTATTACAAGTTTTTACACCTATAATAATCCGTTCAGTATGCAAGTTTTTATAAGCTTACCAACCAAGCCGAGCAAGACCGACAGCACTATACCATGAAGTAGAACGATAAGCGGCATTAGCAGCTTGAGCAGCAGCAGAAGTGGCAGTGGAAGGTATATAATGGCTAACCCCATTTGCCCGCTTCATGGAGAACATACCAACAGACATCGAATAAATCATCGGTGTTTTTTTCCAACAGACAGAAGCTGCATCATATGCTTGCTTCCATTCATCCAAGGCAACTTCATCCACAACGAGTTTTTCCATCATTTCTACGAAATCATAATAGCCTACATAATAAGACGATCCTACTTTACGCTGATCATAATCAAAGACCGATGACCGAAGAACTTCTCTATCTGCTGTCACTCCCGACAAAGCATTTGCTGTAGCAGCAGCTAAGTTCTCAAGCTCAGAAGATTTCAGCACATCTATAGCAGTGCCCATTGTCCAATTGCTATTACTTCCTATTTTTCCAGTATAAATTTCATCATAAGCAGCAAAAGTCCCAATAGCCATTTCTACCGCTGCACCTTTCTGAAATATAAATGGAAACATTCTATCATAGGCAGCACCAGGACCTGGATTCTCAGCAGGGAAACCAATATAGTAATCGCAACAATCACGCAACTCATACGCGACTTCCACCGACTGCATAAAGCAAGCATCAAACATAATAAAATCAAAATGAGGAGCGTTCTGTAATACTAACTTCAAGTCCTCAATATTCATATAATGCCCTCCTCCAGTCTTATCATTTCCTATCCAGCGAGTAGAAGGCAATGGAGTAGGTATCCATCCTTCCCCATGCGACCAATAAATCAAACCATAACTTTCCGCTTTATATAAAGAATTCCCAAACACATCATTGAATACCTCTTGCGTCTCAGCGACTCCGCACGAATTTCTATCTTCGTATTCTTTGACTATTGTTTCAACAACAGTACCACCTTTATTTTCAATTTCAATCAAACGAGGAAATCCCGTATCTATATACACCAATAAATGCATATCAGATGTATTATCAATTGAAGCCATCCCAGCTTTCAATTCCTCCAAATCCCCATCCGTAAAGCTAGCCAATGGATTTATACTATTATCCGCTGCCATATATACCAGCACAGTACGTTTCCCATCAACCGGAGGATCAGGTATCGGGTCATCACCACGACACGCCGACATGAACAAGGGGAAAACGAAGAAAAAAAGAAGATATAGTTTTGTTTTCATACTTGAAATCTTATTCCTGCGGTTTTGCAAATGTGAAAGCCTCAGGCTTCACCACCTGCAAAACCATATTCTTACTCTTCTTATACTTACCTTTTACCTTTACAGCCTCTTTTTCCAACTTTTTCCTGTTTTCAGAGAAATAAATCATGCAAGTATAGTCCGGCTTCTTCAGATTATACTCCAGATAATTCTTGAGCTGGTAAGTGTATAAATCACGCTTGGGCAAGAATCCATTCTTATCCAGCTCTACGCTGTCCAATACCTGGATGTCTGTATAATATACGATGGAGTCATTGAAAGAAGCCGCCACACCAAAAGCATATACAGCCTTTTCCTTATCTTTCATTGTAAAAGCCGAGCACAACGCAAAAACCAAAGCTACGGCACAAAGTATACGAACGTATTTCATTGAGTTATGAGTTATAAGTTATGAATTATCAATGGGGGCAAAGATATAAAAAAAACCGCACGCCTACTAAAGACGTACGGTTTTTTAATTCCTTCTATTTGTCGGAAACTGATATTTCTTATTTATCCCAAATAAGATTTGAGCAATTTACTACGATTACTTTGTCTTAA
>ENA-ORRQ01000593-ORRQ01000593.1-human-gut-metagenome-genome-assembly--contig:-NODE-593-length-34070-cov-14.744965_pt1 | contig 34070 bp, 29 predicted proteins | sample MGYA00242177_ERZ509138 | MGnify/ENA primary metagenome ERZ509138 (study PRJEB26280, sample SAMEA2338628) | human gut metagenome | biome: human gut; feature: human-associated habitat; material: faeces... | reverse complement strand
TCACGAAAAACGGCATTTTGCGCCTTAAAATCCATGCTTTTGCGTCATTTTTATGCATCAAAAGCAAACAGATGTTAATAGACTTGCTGTTTTGATGTCATATCTTTAACATCCGTTATACATTGATTTTCCAGATTGAAAAAATATTTTGTCCTGACTTTTTATGGCTTTTACGCTTTTTATAATGCCGGATAAATAAGATTTATGTACATTGACCACAATAATAAATGGGATGCAGCAGCAGTCAAAAAAAGCTCACAAGATATGACAAGAATTGGTATCTGTATTGGAACAACAATACATTCTATTCAGGCGCAAACGCCGCATAAGATTTGCATACATGGGGGAAACCGGGCAATAACAACAGCATCCCCCATGATTAAATTCGCAAATGCTTACCAATATCTACATGCAAGAAAGATGTTTACTCTGATGTCATCGTTCTTCATGTCTTCATCAATTGACATACTAAGTTTCACCATTTCAGCATTCTTAAATTTATAGCTTTCACAATCATCATCCGTCACTTTATCATACAGCACAACACGCAAGATGTTACTTATATTGCCGAAACGTTCAAATGTCTTAATGCTTGGATAACATATCTCGCATACCATGCCCGATATGTCGGCTATTGACGCGTATCTTGCAGGAAGCAATTTGTCAAAGTGTTTAAGTCTGTCCTTTATATAATCCATATCGCCTGTCAGAGTAACAAAGTCGATAATCTTGTCTTTTGCCAGGCGCATGAGGCAATCTACGTCAGAGACGCCAAAATCTAATATAGAATTCACCGTCGGCAGGCGTACAAACGCCCGTGCCATGTCGAAAAGCATATCGTCGGCACGCTTATAGAGAGAAGAAACAGAAGTGGCGTCAATATTCTCATAGTCAACCACCATTACGCCGTCGACAAAAGGTTTAAACTCTTTAATTCTTTTCTTGGCCCTTTCGCGCTTATCTTTCCCATCAAGATGGTGAGGAAGAGCTGCAATAAGCATCTTGCCTGCATAAGTATTGCGTTTTGTCTCCTTAAGAAATATCTTTGCGCAGCTCTCGCCTGTAGCACCGCCAAGGCATACGACATACACAACCATCATCGGCACCGAAATAATTTTATTGACTACAGGCAGCAACTTGCGGCTTGCATACATAGCAGTAAGATTATCCTTGCCGCTGCCAAGGCCGTCGTCACCAATAAGATATTTCTCGGCAAACGAAACATCATCTATCTCCTGGCTGTTCATCCCAAATACACACATCCGTGTATCACGCATCCTGCACCCTGCCAGCCTGTCAACGACACGTCCTGCCGCACCTCCTAAACCCAAAACAGCCACACGATAATACGGATTATGAGGAAAATCAATAACTGATTTATCAGCATCTTCAACTTTCATACGCATAAACTTTTAAATGTTATCATGGCGCAAAGATATACGGAAGGGTGTGCAAAAGTGAAGCAGAGAATATATTTGTTCTTAACAGATAAACATCTGACAAACAAAAATTTACCAATAAATGATTTACAAGCGAGAACTAAATTAGACATAGACACCACAATACGACCTGTTGCTCACCAATCAAAACTCAATACAATTTTTGAGTAATACTTTAAAGTAACACTTATAACGATTTATTTGTCACCCCACAAGGCATTACATAACGACAGCATCCCGAAAGATTAATTTAACAATGACTTGTCAGTGTTTACATGCAATGAACATATTTATCCTGATGTCGTCGCTCTTCATCTCTTTATCAAGTGATATACTAAATGCCACCCTATCAACTTTTTCACTTTCAACAATCTCCTCACCGAAAGAACAGGTTAACGCATCAGGCAAAAACTCACCTATATTTTTGAAACGTTCAAATTCGTCAAGGTTTGCAAAACACTCCTCAAATATCATATCCGATATGTCGGCTATTGACGCGTATCTTGCAGGAAGCAATTTGTCAAAGTGTTTAAGTTTGTCCTTTATATAATCAATATTGCCTGTCAGAGTAACAAAGTCGATAATCTTGTCTTTTGCCAGGCGCATGAGAGTTCTTGTGTCATTCAGGTCAAAACACAATATAGAATTCACCGTCGACAAGCGTACAAACGCCCGTGTCATGTCGACAAGCATATCGTCGGCACGCTTATAAAGAGAAGAAACAGAAGTGGCGTCAATGTTCTCATAGTCAATAACCATTACGCCGTCTGCATAATGCTTCAGTTCTTCAAGCATTCTCTCAGCCCTTTCGCGCTTATCTTCTCCTTCAAGATGGTGAGGAAGAGTGGCAATGAGCATTCTGGCCTTGACTGCGCTGCTTTGTGCCTCCATAAGAAACGTTTTTACGCAGCTCTCGCCTGTAGCACCTCCAAGGCATACGACATACACAGCCATCACCGGCACTGAAAGGATTTCATTGACTACAGGCAGCAACTTGCGGCTTGCATACATCACGGTAAGATAGTCCTTGCCGCTGCCAAGTCCGTCGTCACCGATAAGATATTTCTCGGCAAACGAAACATCATTTATCTCCTGACTGTTCATCCCAAATACGCACATTCTCGTCTTACTCATTCCGCGCCCTGCCAGCCTGTCAACAACACGTCCTGCCGCACCTCCTACGCCAAAAACAGCCGCATAATAATCAGGATCGGGAGGAAAATCAATAACTAATTTATCAGCATCTTTAACTTTCATACGCATAAACTTTTAAATGTTATCATGGCGCAAAGATATATGGAAGGGTGTGCAAAAATGAAGCAGAGAATATATTTGTTCTTAATAGATAAACACCTGACAAATAAAATATATCAATAAATAATTTGAACTTATTGAAAAAATCGCTACATTTGCAGAAAACAACATAAAAAGAGGAGGACTAAATGAGACGGAGACACAACAATACTACATTTTTACTTACCAATCAAAATTTGATACAAGTTTTTTGTAATAAGAAATAAACGTAAAACTTATAAAGATTTATTTGCCGCCTACAAAGTAATACAATTACCTTTCTAAAAATAAGGTGTAATATATATGTAACTTTCATTTTAAAAAACTATGCAAAAAAAATTGCACTGTGCTGCAATTCTGCATATTATACGCCCTATATTTGTACAAAAATACATAAGACTTCATACAAAAAACTTTAATATTATATATTAACTTATCGTTTAACTAAAAAAGTACGACCATGAGCAAAGTATTCAAAGTAGTTCCAAAACGCATTAAACGCACTAACGGAACCGTTCTAACACCAGAAATGGAAGTAACAGTAACAACCAACATGCACACATCTGACCCATTCTACAACGGAGCAAAAGAGTTGCAGGAAGCTTACAAGCGTATATATAATTTTGATTACAAAAAGGCATGTTGCAGCAAGAACGATTTTGAGTTCAAAGCGTTAGATTAATTTTTTTTAATAGAATGTGCAGGCAGTTAATATTATTTTTAGCTGCCTGCCATTGGCAGTTCACCAATTTAATAAAGATTTATAATGAGTACTATAAAACAGAAATTTGCTAATCACAAAAATATTATTATAACATCCATAATTATAGCTCTTATAGCCATAGCATGTGCATTTGCTGTTTACTTAAAACTTTACACCGGCAAGGAACTTTGGTATGAAATGTTCGCAGCTATAATAGGAGTCATCATTACAGCCGTTATAACAATGATGTTGCTTGTTGGCCAGACAGACAACGAAGAAAAACGTGAGAAAAAGAGTAAAGTTTTCGAAGAAAAGCTGCGCATATACCAAGAATACCTTACGACTCTATACAAAGTGATAAAAGACGGCAAAAACTCCAACAGCGAAAAGCTTAAGTTAGCCTTCAAAACATCATCGGTTGCAATGCACTGTGACCACAATCGTGTTGAAAAAATAAGCGAAAGTGTAGAAAAGATATTCAAACTAAGCATCAACGATAACGGCAACGCACTTGAAACGTTGAATGAAAAAGGATGGAATGAACTGCTAGGTGAATTATTTAAAGTAATGGATGAATTCAAAGCAGACCTGTATCAAGACTTCAAAGGTTGGGAAACTTCTGATTGGGAAAAAACGCTCAAAAACTTCACTACAGCTTTTGCACAAGACAAAGGCGACAGCAACGCTCCTCAAACATTGCCAAACGAAAAAAATGATAAGATAATATATACTGATACAAAGGCCGTAGAAGAAGAATGGAGTAATAAGAAAAAAGAATGGACAGACAAAGGCTGGAATATTAATGACTATCTTTCTGACAATAACGGATTTATACTTACACTCAATGGGTCAGACGCAGGTAACAACAAACCTGCACACGTAAACATTGGATGGTACGACGGTCATTATTACATTCAGGCATCATATTGGCGAGATCCTAATTTTGCAAAAGCCTTAAAGGCAAAATACGGCGGAAGGCGAAGCTACGGAACATGGTGGAAACACTTCGAAAATAAGTTTTATAACATTCCTGAAAACAAGTTGTATGACAATTTCCTCAACGACGAAGGGCTACGCAAATATATCTATGACTGGATAGAAAACCTAATGGACATTGTAAAACGCGAAAATAACACAATCCAATTATTGGATAAGGTTGGATTGCATGACAATTGGACAATATTCACATGGGAATGGGACACACTTGCATGCGAATACGACAGTGAAGAATTCGGCCGCCCATACATCGATGTTAAGCGCGATGCAAAAACAGAAGATATTACCATTGAACTCTCTAACAGAGCAGAACAAACAAAACTTACCGAACAACTGATACAAAGAATGGAAGGATGTAACAACCTTACACATGATGAAGATGGCACCTATACGCTAGAAACAATATACGAAAAAGACTGCGATATATCATCAAAAGTAAAAGGATGGATGAAGAATATAGAGAAAGGAACTAATAAATGAACATCAACTTAGCATCAATAACGGAACTTACGAAGATAAAGTTTAACATCTAAAAATAAATAACGTGGTTATCGTTGTGCAAACACCAAGGTGATAAATATGCTCAATGACATTTACGAATTTATCAATCTAAGGGCAGGCAAAAGATATTGTCTGAAACAACTTGTCGTACATATAATCTACGGAGACAGTCAGCCTGACAGAATATATAAGCCAGCTGTATCGCAGAAACAAAAAATTGCTCCAAAATTATGTTAGACGTTAAGTTTTTACGGTAAGTAACATTTAGCCACAAGATATAGTGCTTTACTTTCTAATTTAAGAAGGAAGGATTTGTTACGAAATAAGAACAAATGTCTGCACGGCATACACAAGCAACGAACAACATCATGTAACCACAATTTTTTTAAATAAGCTATGGAAAACGTATGGAAGATAGGCTCGCGCTGGAGCGACGACGGTAAGCGAGACTCAAGTATAATTTCGATATTCAGAAGGAGCAATGTTGTTTTCTTAGGACATAGAGACTGTATAGAACGTTTTAAGAATGAAGTAAAGAAGGGCGACTATTTTGCTATTGCCGACGGTCTGTTTGTCCGGTCGGTGGCTAAGGCTACATCAGACCCGATACAATTAAAGGAACTGATAAAGCAAAACGCCATTAAAGTTAAGGAGGGTGAACCGTTCGACCTGGAAGACGACTGGGGATATGGAGTTAAGGTAAAGATAGTGGACTTGCCTAAAGACCAGATGTTAAATTATAAAAGAAGAGGTTGTTTCTTTAAAGCAAACTCTATAGCTGAAAAAGTGAAAAAACTATTTAACGAAAAATTGGAACACAGAATGGACATAACAGCAAAGACGTGCAGGATAAAAGGCAAGCAAGAAGAATGTAACGGCAAGGAATCTATTATTAACGGCCGGACAATATACGTGATACCCGTTTATCAAAGAGAATATTCGTGGGGATACGAGCAGATAACAAGGTTTGTCGACGACATATTCAAAGGTTTCTGGGGCATAGACAGAAAGATAATAAAAGAGCCTTTATTTATTGGAACCATGCAGCTTTCGTATGAAAAATATATCAATGAAAACGAATGTGAACAAGATGTCATTGACGGACAGCAAAGACTCAGTACGATTATATGCATGCTGAAATATCTGAAACTGAAATATCCGTCGTCAGAAGCGTTAAAGCAGACAGGAAGCCTTGACTGGATAGAGACACGAGTAAACAACGGCAAAGAGGAAGAATATCTTAATGCCATGCTGTCGTTGGATTGTCTAAACAATACTGACCTTGACACAGAGCAGAACAACTACATAAAAAGCATTGCCGTCATAGACGAATGTTTTAAAGAAATGACTACGGACAATGAAGGAAACCAGATTGCAGAATTCTCTGAAAATATAGATTCGTTTGTTGAATATATCTTAAACGACATATTGTTTGTGGTTATCGAAACCGTGGCAGGATTATCCAAGACCATTCAGATATTCAACACTATTAACACAGCCGGTCTTGACCTGAACGGCGACGACTTGTTTAAGGTGCGCCTGTATGAATATCTGCACGACATAAAGGGCCTTGGTGAAGAAACTTTTAACGAGATTGGCGAAATATACAAGAATGTGAAAACCAGAAACCACAAATGGAGAAAAACACATAACTGGGATTTGATTGACATCAGACTGGTGCGATCGATTTATAAAGAATACATCATCTCGAAATACAAACTGCCGACAAGCCTTTACGCTAAAGCCACCGACACATTCTTTGACGAACTTTTTGACGTCTTGCTCAACGTACAAGGACATAACGACATGACAGGAGTTGAACGTGTGGAGCTGTCATTGGAAGATTTGTGGAATATTATTGAGGTTGCATGTTTATGGAGAGGAAGTGACTTTAGAAATAACGACGAATTTATTTCTTACACATTGACAGAACGCTCACGCTACAGCCGCTACTTAAGCATTGCATACCTTATACTGCTTTCAAATAAGGATAAACAAAAAGAAGAAAGGCTTGATGAAGTTTATGGTGTATTACGCCTGCTATGCAGGATATTCTTCTGCTGGAGCATAATGTATGCACGACAAGTAAACGAGATGCATTCACTCATGCGTAACATATATAATAAGACAGCGGATTTCCAGAACAATAAAGAAGATATATGTTCATCGCTGACTGAAAAGATAAAGGAAAATGACAACAGAATGTTTAGAACTAACTGCATAGGCCAGCCTATAGCGGACAACAGGGTTTGGAAAGACCTGATTTGCCTGTTAAGCGATTATATGGACGAAGTTGAAGTAGGAACACCGCTCGAAGAACTGAAGGACAAATTTGAATGGGGCTATTATGACATTGAGCACATTCATGCCAACTGCAATGAGAAAGAGGGAACCGATATTGACGGGGATTTACAAAACAGCATTGGCAACCTGATGCTGCTCGAATATGACATAAACAGATCTATAGGCAATCTGACTTTTAAGGAAAAGAAGGAACGCGGCAACAACAGGCTATGCTACAAGGACAGCTGCTTTGCCGTGATGAAGAAAATAATGCAAAAAGAGAACTGGGGCAAAGAAGAAATAGAGGAACGCAGAAAAGAGGAAATAGAGAAAATATCGCGCTTCATATTCGAGGATAGAGAATAAAGGCAGACATAACGTGATTTTGCGTTTTCTTTCTCCTCTTATTCATAATCTGTTCATGCAGACATCCGTCGCATACATCATTCTGTGCCAGTATCTCTTACAAAAAATAACTGACAAAAAAAGTAAAAAAACAATACTGTGCCTTGATTTTTCACAGGCAGATATGTAATTTTGCGACAAATCTAAAAACTACAGATATATGGCAGCAAATATCTTTGGACGATATGTATGGCTGATTGACATACTGAGGAGGTATAAACGGCTTACGTTTCAGGAAATCAGCTCATTGTGGCAGAATAGCGGACTGAGCTACGGCGAGAAACTGCCGCTGAGAACATTCCATAACCATCAGAAGGCCATAAAGGACATTTTTGACGTGTATATAGAATGTGACAAGAAAAATCCTTATACTATATTCCGGCAGATTACAAATCAGCCGGCACAATAAAACAATCGTTTATATTACCTATATTGTTTGCAACTATTTGATCTACAGGTGTAAATACACAAAATATTTGCGAGATTACCATTTTATATTTATATATGTTTTCTAATCCCGAACTCACTTGCGGAATTAATAAAACTAAAATACAATAAAAATAATATTAGAACGTTATATTAACATAAACCAAATAAATTTTACGATTATGAAAAAAAATATTTTTTTGTTTTTGATTGCTACGATTTTTATTGGATGTAGTGATGTTAATGAAGATTTAAAGACTTCTTTGCTTGATAAAAGTCCCATCTTAACTGAACAGGATGCTAAAGCTGCCGACACAACAAATTACAATTTTTATTTAAGAAGTCCACAAAACTCAAAAACGCGTACAGTTTATACGAGTGAAGTTGACACGACCGTTTATGGATATACATCACAATCCTCTACAGGAAATGGAACATATGCCTTAAGCCGAAATTTAAAAGATCTTTTGGGTATACCAAGAAATAGTTTCTATATATGCAATTTTTATACATTAAAGTATTCTTTAACAATAGATGGCTTGGCAAATAGAACAACAAAGTTTTCAATAATTGATTCGCCAAAATGTGGGTTGTATCCCGATTATACAGATGAAGAATATGATTTGTGTGGTTATTCTTATACCCAAAGGGGCGATAATATAACACTATCAACAAAAGTTATTCATATTATCTCAGATCAAAGTGGCATTAGCTATGACATTTGGCATCCACGGAGGCCTGAAGAATTAGAATGGGTATTTAATCTTGAACGTGAAAATTAAATATTGCTATGCATAAATTAAGCGTCATATTATTTTTTTTAATTATTCCCATTTCCATTTTTTCTGGAAATGGGAATAAAATCTATTTGAAACCTATTATTGGTTTGAATCTGTATAAAACTACTGACAATTTTGTAAAACACCAAACTTCAACAGAATATAAAAACTCTCCTATTTATAAGTTCGGTTTTATCGTTGGTACAGAAATAATGTGTAGAATGAATAATTCATGGACAATTTCCTCAGGTTTAGAATACAATCAACAAGGATCTAAATACTCAGAATTTTCAACAGGAAATGATGAAGAAAAATGGTTACATACGGATGAGAATTTGGATTTACAGTATCTTAGCATACCGTTTATTCTTGCTTATAACATAGGAAGAACCCATTTTTATATAAAAGCAGGACTTAGACTTGATTTTTTGTTGTCTGCAAAATACAAATATTCAATAAACCATTATATGTTGAAAGAAGGTGTATGGATGATAATACCTGAGGATGTTGATAAAGAGAAAATTGATATTATGAATCTTTGTAATAAAGTTGGTATTAATATTCCTATTGGTGTTTCGTATGAATATAAAAAATTCACAATAGACCTGATGTATGGACTTGGACTTACTAAAATTAACAACACTACAGATAATAATATTTACAACAGGAATATTGTCTTAAAAGTTGGATATAAAATTAATTTGTAACAAAGAGGGATAGTCATGTCGAGCATACCCAAAAATAACGTTGGTCAAGGCATTCATTAACCAACGCTATTAACACAGACAGCTTTTCTAAGCAAAATCAGGAGATATTATCATTCCCATACAATCGGCACGTTCTTCAGCTGAATATACTCGTTGATGGACGACGAGTTGCGGCCTCCGCCGAGATTCCACGGGCCTTTGACAAGTACAAACGACGTAACCGTGGAAGGCACCTCACAGATAGTGGCAAACTTCAGTTTTACAGCCACATCGGGATTAAGGTTCTTCTTGTCGTCATAGTCGCAGCCAGCACCATACTCGTTGCCGTCGGCATCATAAGCCTTTGTAAGACCGGCTCCGCCTACAAGCGCATTCTGTATACTCAGGCTTACGGCCTTTACCTTAACATAAATGTCAACACGGTTGGAGCCCTTGCTGCCCTTGGCCTCAACAAACTCCAGCGTGAAATACTTTGAGCCGGGATTGCCCACCAACACACCCGAGGCTGACGGAAGATAGCTTACAGAAGGAGCATTCTGAGCTGTCGTGGTAGTGGAGGCTGTGCCGGTAGTAGTGGTTCCGGTAACTTCCTGCACGACGCCCTTGGCGGCTTCTTTCAGTTTCTTGAAAAACTGCGCATCGGCCTGCTGAGGTATTGCAAAGAGAGCTATTGCCACAACGCAAACAGTTCTGATAATCTTTTTCATAGTCAAAATAATTTTTAAAGCATTAAACAATCATATTTTATAAATAAAAAGCCCAACCATCAATCGCTACTAACTGCCGCCATTCTTGCGCTCGGCTATCTTTCGGTTGGCAGAGTCGCGCGCCGACGAGTTATAATGCCGTTTGCCGTCATCGTCGAAAAAAATCATTTTTTCAGAATCCTTAGGGTGAGCCAGCGCGTCGACAATGGAGTTGCCCTTGCTCATACCGTTTGTAAGGATAAAGAATATTGCGGCGATGGCTGACACTGTTACCAGTACCTGGAAGAAGATATTGAAAAGCGCTATGATGAGCAGGAACACGGCAAGACAGGCTGACACCACGCACACGGCAGAGAACACGGTGAAGATGACGCCGCGACGAAGACCGACAGAACGGACATTGCGAACTAACGACCAACCGACACCGGCAGCTATGAGCAGCCAGAACACGACGGACGACACCGTATTCTTAGTTTCGTCGGAAGCGCCGAAGATGTCAGCGCCGAGAGAGATAATAAATACTATGGGAAACGTAAGCACGAAGCATATAAACAGAGTCTTCATTGAGAGCTGCTTGCCCATAACTTCTTCGAGCACACCCTTGAACACGAATATCTGTCCTATCTGAAACACTACGAACACGGCAAAGGGCAAGAGTCTGAACAGCTTTTCCCAGAAGCCGTACTCCTTAGAAAGGCTCCACCAAAGGCAGTCGTTGCCAACTATGGCATAAATAGCAACTTCGAGAATGGTGGCGGCGAGCATGCAGCCGGCTGCCACGATGAGCGCGGCGCGCCCCTTTGAGCCTTGGAAAAAGACAGCCACGAAACCGGCTACGACCAACAGGAAGACAAACCAGTAAGGCAGGGTTGAGGTTAACAGAATTTCTTTCATGGCATTAAGGATTGGTTTATAACTTTACAGACGATGCAGTGAACCCGCGGCCTAAGGCAACGCTCAGCTCTGCCGCCTATACTTTATTTATATGTTTTTTGCAAATATATAAATAAACATATTCTATGCAATAACGGAAATCCGTGATTTTATGTACATAAAACCGTCAGCATAGTGACAGAAGGATATTTTTTATTTACATAAAAGTACAAAAAGTTCAGCGCCGCACCGACATTTAAGCGGTGTGGCGCTGAACTAAAAAAGGGAATATTTATCATGCGAAAGACTATTTTATGCCGTCATGCAAAACAGACGTCATCAAGCCGGCACAGACATAATGTATGACAACTTATAAACGTAAGGACATAAAAAGGGCGGCAAACAGGCATTATGCACTGAGGCTGCCCGCTGCCGCCGGATGTTGTTTTAATTTAGAATTCAAGCACGAGTACCTGGCGCGGCGTGAGCTTCAGGTCTTTGTCGAGAGCCACATTGCTGCCGGTAAGCACATCGTGAGCCTGCTTTGTCTGTCCGATAACTTCGGCATAACGCTTAACAGCGAGGGCTGCCTCCTTGCGTGTGCCGTTGATGACGGTCATCACGGTCTTGCCGTTATACTGGCGTGCTACGACATATACGCCCTTGTAAGGTATAAACTGCTTCTGGCTACCCTTGATTATCACGTCATTACCCTGACGCCAGTGGAGCAGACGGCTCAGCCATGTAAACATGGCGTTCTCTGCCTTGGTGCGTCCTTCGGCTGTGAACAAATTGCGCTCATCACCCTCAAAACCGCCAGGGAAATCCTTGCGCACGTTGCCGTCGGTAACTTCCTTTGTGCCGTTCATCAGCACCTCGGTGCCATAATACAGCTGCGGTATGCGGTTTACGGTGAGCAACAGGGCGAGAGCCTGCTTGAGGGCAGTAGAGTCCTTGCCGTTGCCGAGGAAACGGTCGGTGTCGTGATTCTCTATGAAAGCCATGACGCTCGACGGATTGGGATAGAGATAATCGTAGACCAGACTGTTGTATATGCGGTTGTAGCCGTTCCACCAGTCGTCAGTGTTCTCCTTCTTCGCCATGTTTATCTTGTCGTAGAAACTGAAGTCCATCACCGTCTTCAGATAGCTGTTCTTCTTTGCTATCTTAGAGTCTTTCTGCCATGCTGCCGTATAGGCCGGCTCGGTTACCCATGTCTCGCCTACAACGTTGAAGTTAGGATATTCCTCGTCGAGAGTCTTCATCCAAAGGGCCATGGCGTCGGCATCGGCATAAGGATAGGTGTCCATGCGTATGCCGTCGATGCCTACAGTCTCAATCCACCACTCGCTGTTCTGTATGAGATATTTAATGACGTGAGGATTTCTCTGGTTAAGGTCGGGCATTGACGGAACGAACCATCCGTCAACGGTCTCGTGCAGGTCAACATCGCTTGCGTATGGGTCAACCACAGGCGTAAGCTTATAGCTTGTCTGCAGGTAGAGGTCGTTAACCTTGCCGCTGCCGTCAACATAGCCTGTGGTTACGTCTCTTCCGGTCTTCTCTCCGGCTGAAAGCCATTCGGGAGTGTTGAGCCAATCCTTTGAAGGCAGATCTTTTATCCATGGATGCTCAAAGCCGCAATGGTTAAAAATCATGTCCATAACCACCTTCAGGCCCTTCTGGTGTGCCTCGTCTATGAGCCTGCGGTATTCTTCGTTGGTGCCAAAGCGCGGGTCTACTTTATAATAGTCGGTTGTGGCATAGCCGTGATATGAGCTTTGAGTGCCGTTGTCGGGCGAATCGTTCTCAAGAACGGGAGTGAACCACAGCGCGGTGACGCCAAGCTCGTTGAAGTAGTCAAGGTGCTGACGTATGCCTTCAAGGTCGCCGCCGTGGCGCAAACTGGGCTGCGAACGGTCAACCTTATAGCTGTATTTCGTCTTCACGGTGTTGTTCTTACGGCTGCCGTCGGCAAAGCGGTCGGGCATGAGCATATACAACACGTCGGCATTGGTGAAGCCCATGCGCTTGTCGCCGCTCATCTCGCGGGCCTTCAACTGATACTTTACTTTCTTTGTAGAACCGTTGTTCTTAAAGTTGAGCGTCATCGTTCCGGGCTGCGCTCCGTCAAGATTGAGATAAACTAAAAGATAATTGGGACTGTCGAGGCGCACAAGGCTGTCAACCTTTACGCCGGGATAATCTGTAGTAACGTCGGCAGTCCTGATGCCTTCACCATATACCATCAGCTGCAGCGACGGATTTTTCATGCCGACGAACCAGTCGGTAGGGTCAATGCGGTCTATCTTTACCGCTGCTTTCATTGTCATAATGCTGAGCAATAAGCTTAAAGATAAAACTAATCTGTTCATGATTACTTATTTGTTTTTATTTCAGTCGTTCTGAAGTGTGGAGTCTGAAGTAAAGTCTGGCGCACTGTCAGTCGTGAATGATGAGTGCCGACTGGGCAGGAACGCTTACAGTGCCTCCGCTTACAGTGCCGAGTCCGCTCTCATTGATAACTCCGTCGCGGCACACCACGGTATAGCTGCCTTCGGGAACTTCAATGGTGCGGGCCTCCTTGGCAGAGTTAAGAGCCACGATAATGTTCTTCCATGTGTCGCCTCCAGCATTGTCTTTCAGGCGGAAGGCAACAAGATTATCCTGCACGGGCAGGAATTCGAGATGGCGGCGCACCTTGTCGGCAGTGCCGAGACGGAATGCCGGGTGATTCTTGCGCAATGAGATGAGCTTGCTGTAATAGTCCATTACTTGCGGATACTTGTCAAGATTGGTCCAATCAAGGCGATTGATGCTGTCGGGCGAGTTATAGCTGTTGTGCACTCCCTTCTTGTCGCGCAGCATCTCTTCACCGCTGAGGATGAACGGCATGCCCTGCGATGTCATTACAGCCGTCTGTGCCAGCAGGTCGAGACGTATCAGTTCGTCGATGCCTATGCCGGGAATACTTGCGCGCAGGCGGTCAACGAGGCACATGTCGTCGTGACAGCTGACGTAGCTCAGCATCTGCACAGGCTCTGCAGCCCAGGCCACCTTGCTGTAGTTAACCTTGCTCATGTCTACCTGCGGATGGCTTATGGCTCCGGCTATGCCGAACTTTATGCTCTCTTCGTTGCCCGGCACGGCTGCGAGGAAGGCGCCTTTATGGTCGTCGCTGAACGGACCGCGCAGTGCATCGCGCAACTCATCGCCAAAGGCTGATATGCCCGGCATGCGGCTCATGTTGGCTTTCATGGCCAGCTTGTCCTGAGGATAAGCGCACTGACCTGCCGACCAGCCCTCGCCATACATAATGGTGGCAGGATATTCCTTGTCGAGAGCGGCGCGTATCTGGTTCATAGTCTCTATGTCGTGCACGCCCATAAGGTCGAAACGGAATCCGTCGATATGGTATTCCTTAACCCAATAAAGCACCGACTCAACCATAAACTTGCGCATGGCGGGGCGCTCGCTTGCAGTCTCGTTGCCGCAGCCTGAGCCGTTAGACCATTTGCCGTCGGCTGTCTTGCGGTAGAAGTATCCGGGATAAGTGCGCTCAAAGTTGCTGCCCTCAATGTTGAACGTGTGGTTGTAAACCACGTCGAGTATTACGCGTATGCCTGCCTTATGCAGTGCCTGCACCATCTGCTTAAATTCCTTTATGCGTGTTGCGGGATTATAGGGGTCGGTGGAATAAGAGCCTTCGGGCACATTATAGTTCACAGGGTCATAGCCCCAGTTATACTGAGGTTTATCGAGGTGTGTTTCGTCTACCGAGGCATAGTCGAACGACGGCAATATGTGTACGGCGTTCACTCCGAGTTTCTTCAGATGGTCTATTGCCTTAGGCTCTGTCAGGGCAAGAAACTTGCCTTTGTGGATGATGCCTGATGAAGGGTCGATGGAGAAGTCGCGGTGGTGCATCTCGTAGATTATGAGGTCGGCAGGACTTACCTTCGCGGTTATGCGGTCTGTGTTCCAACCTTCCGGGTCGGTATCCGTAAGGTCTATTATCGCAGCCCTTTGTCCGTTAACTCCCACGGCCTTGGCAAACACTCCGGCGCACTCGCCTGCCCCAGTGTCAAAAGTATAGAACTTGCCTTTGAGGTCGCCTTTCAGCTTTGCCGAATATGTGTCGGCAGCAGTGCGTTTCATCTTGACAGTCTTCACCGGCTTGCCGCCCTGCCCTTCATCGTATATGCGCAGCGTTACGCGCTTTGCGCTGTCGGGAGCAAAGAGCTGAAAGCGAGTCATCTCCGGCGTATAGCAGGCCTCGTTGAAATTCTGGGCACCGGCCTTTGGCGCAAGCAGAAAAGACAGGAAACCCGTAAAAAGGATATTTCTAAATCTCATGCTGTGGTATGTTTATATTATTTTCTGAAATAGTGTTGTCTATTATTTTGTCCTTATCTATTTTCTAAAGAGGCCACCTTTTATGTTTAAAAGACGGCCTCATTATATATCACAGGATATTATTTTGCAAAAAGCGACACGGCAAAGCCTCCGCCCGGTGCCTCTTGCAGTTTAAGAACGTCGCCCTTCTTGACAACCTTGTGTGTTATCTCGTATGCCTTAGGATTCTTCTCATAATGGGCATCCTTGGCATCAGCGTAGATAGTGCAGTCATACTTACGGCCCTTGTCGAGGAAGTCGAGCTTAACGACAGCCTTGTGGCCATTCTCGTCACACTTGCCTCCGATAAACCAGTTGTCGGTTCCTTTTGCCTTGCGTGCAACAGTAATATAATCGCCAGGCTCTGCCTCAAGATATTTAGAGTCATCCCAGTCAACGGCAACGTCGCGTATAAACTGGAAGGCATCATAATACTTCATGTAGTTCTCGGGCAGGTCGGCAGCCATCTGCAGCGGACTGTACATAACGAGATAAAGAGAAAGCTGGCCTACGAGAGTGGTGTGAACAAACGATGTGTTGTCGCTCCATGTGTTGAGCTGAGTTTCAAGAATACCGGGAGTATAGTCCATCGGACCGCCCTGAAGACGTGTGAACGGCAATACCACGGTATGGTCGGGACGGCTTCCGCCGAAGGCTTCATACTCTGTTCCGCGTGCGCTCTCGTTGCCTACGAGGTTAGGATATGTGCGGCAAAGACCTGTCGGGCGTGTTGCCTCATGTGCATTGACCATGATATGATGCTTGGCAGCCTCTTTCACGGCATGCAGATAGTGGTTGTTCATCAGCTGTCCGTAGTGATATTCGCCACGCGGAATGATGTCGCCCACGTAGCCGCTCTTCACAGCGTCGTAGCCATATTTGTTCATCAGCGTGTAGGCTTTTTCCATCCAGCGTTCATAGTTCCATGCCGACGAAGATGTCTCGTGGTGCATCATCAGCTTCACGCCCTTAGAGTGAGCATAGTCGTTGAGCATCTTGATATCGAAGTCGGGATAAGGAGTGATGAAGTCGAAGACGTCGAGCTTTGAATGTCCGAACCAGTCTTCCCAGCCTTCGTTCCATCCTTCAACCAACACCTCATCGAGTCCGTTGTCGGCAGCGAAGTCGATGTATTTCTTCACATTCTCGTTGTTGGCAGCATGTGTTCCGTTAGGCTTGCACTTGCTGTAGTCGGTAACACCAATATGAACAGACGGAAGGTCGTTTGTATAGCTCCATGTACCGCGGCCTACAATCATATCCCACCATACGCCGCAATACTTAACAGGATGAATCCAGCTAACATCGTCGAGCGCGCAAGGTTCGTTGAGATTGAGTATAAGGTTAGACGAAAGCATGTCGCGTGCGTCATCGCTCACGATAACCGTGCGCCACGGAGTGTTGAACGGTGTCTGAATATAGCCTTTGTAGCCCTGTGCGTCGGGTGTGAGCCACGACTCAAACACCATGTTCTTGTCGTCAAGGTTAAGGTGCATTGTAGCATAGTTTACGCAGGCTGCCTCATGAATGTTGATGTAGAGTCCGTCGTCGGTCTTCATCTGCAGTGAAGTCTGCACGCCTGTAGGCGAGAATGGTGTCTGTGATGAGTTAGGCGTAATGGCACTCTTCATCAGTCCGCGTATCTCAGAGAGTTTCGACTCTACGGTTTCATACTCCTGAGTGTCATAGTCGCCGGGTATCCAGAAGGCCTTATGGTCGCCTGCCATGGCAAACTGTGTGTGCTCTTCCTTAATCACAAAATAGTTAAGCTCCTCCTGCTGAGGAAACTCGTAGCGCAGTCCCATGCCGTCGTCGTAAACGCGGAAACGGATAATGATGTTGCGCTTTGTCTCAGGCTGATTGAGCGTAACAGCAAGTTCGTTGTAATGGTTGCGTATGGTGGCAGTCTCGCCCCATACCGGCTTCCATGTCTCATCAAACGTAGATGTGTTCGTCTTTGCGATGACAAAACCATCCATCAGACTAGTTTCATCCATTCCCTTGCTGGCATGCTTTGTCTTAGCCAGTTCAAGTCCCAAATAACTCGGCTTTATTACAGCGCGGTTTTTGTAGGTCATCTCATAGACCGGCCGCCCGTTGTCGAGCGAGAACTTCACCGACACATTGCCGTTAGGAGATTTTACGGTCTGTGCCATTGCCAACATTGGCAGAAGCATCAATGCTAATAAAATCTTACGCATATTCAAGTTGAGTTTTTATTAATTTTTTAGGTTAGAATTTAGTCTGAATTGAAAAAGGCGCAGACCTCACGGCCTGCAATGCCTTTAAAAGTAGGAATTATAGTAATTACATTCTTCCGCTCTCTTTAATAAGATCGGTGATGTTCTGGTTAAAGTCATGGGCCTCCATAAGGTCCTCTATACATATATGCATTCTGTAGCGCCAATAATGACGCGGATTCGACGGTATGTTTATACGCTCGGCATCAGCGTCGGCAAGGCGTATGTTCTCGTCAACGGCAAACCAGTCCTGCACGGTGAGTATGCACAGCATTGACGGACAGAGCAGATGGCGTGAGATGATATCACGTGCAAGCCATCCCGGCAGCGGATGGGGTGCCGCTCCATACTTCTGCAGTACGTTGTTATAATAGTCTTGCGTGCGGCTTGTATCTTCATCCCACCACTGACGCAGCGTCGGGGTGTCATGACTTGATATCGTGCAGACCGAACGATAAGGATTGCGCGAAAGCACGCCGAAACGTACATTGGGGTCTTTCGGCATCGACTGAAGTTCAAGACTGAGTATCTTAAGTTCGTTCATAACCCACGATACGCAGTCGGGCACCATGCCGAGGTCTTCGGCACACACAAGCATACGGGTGGCCTCAACGAGTTTTGGCAGCTTGTTCATCGCCTCGCGATACCAGAACTGGTTGTTGCGGCGGTAATAATAGTCATTGTATATCTTGTTGAACAAGAACTTGTCGCTGTCGTAGAGCGACTCGTATATGTAGTCAAACTGAACAGATATGCGCGGATGGAACTTATTTGGGTCCCTATGGTCACGTACAAACAATACGTCACTTATCAGGGCATAAAGTCCGTCACGCAAATCAGTGTCGGCCTTGTCGGTCTTTCCATCAAAAGCAGCCTCAACTTTGCGCTGGGTGTCATATTCGGGTTTCATGCGGTAACGGCCGTCGTGCGAAGGCTCAAGATACGTGTCACGCACCATTGCTGCCCTTTCGCCGAACATACGTTCAAGCACCCAGTCGGTGATGAACGGCTCAGTGAACAGTTCTTCCTGGAAATGCAGGCCATAAGCCTCTATCTCATCACGCGTCATACCGAGTGCCGGCGAGAACTGGCCCAACAGTCCGTGTACGGCATTATAAGGAATTTCCCATATACGGAAGAAACCGAGAACATGGTCAATGCGGTAGGCATCGAAGAATTTTGCCATGTTGGAGAAACGGCGCACCCACCAGCGGCAATCGTCCTTTATCATCTCATCCCAGTTGTATGTGGGGAAGCCCCAGTTCTGTCCGTTCACAGAGAAGTCGTCAGGCGGAGCACCTGCCTGTCCGTTAAGGTTAAAGTAGCGCGGCTCCTGCCATACATCGCAGCCATAACGGTTCACGCCGATAGGAATGTCGCCCTTCAGTATTACGCCCTTTGAACGTGCATAGTCGTGGGCATCGGCCATCTGTGAGTTAAGAATAAACTGCACGAAATAATAGAAAGCCACATTCTTATAGGCTGCATTGCGCTGAACAGACAGAGAGCGGCGTTCGCTCTCGTCGAACGAATGATGGTCGGGCCACTTGCTGAAGTCGGCAGTGCCGTATTTGTCGCGCAGAGAACAATACTGACCATAGGGAACGAGCCACGACTCAGCCTCCTTAAAGAATGCCTTAAACTTGTCTGAAGCCATTATCTCTTTACCTTCCTGCTCATATATTATGTGCAGATATTCTGTCTTTGCGTTGTTCACACGTTCATAGTCAATCTGCGGCAGGACGTTGAGTTCCTGTCTCAGTGCCTCAAATCTTTCACGCTCTGCCTTGTCGGCTATCTGCGGAAGAGCATTGAGGTCGGCATACTGCGGGTGCAGCGCAAAGATGCTTATGCAGCTGTATGGATAAGAGTCGGTCCATGTATGTGTTATTGTAGAATCGTTGATTGGCAGAACCTGCAGTACCCGCTGTTTGGTATATGCCACCCAGTCAATCATCTTCTTTAAATCGCCGAAGTCGCCCACTCCGAAACTGCTTCTCGACCTAAGCGAGAACACCGGTACTTGGGTTCCGGCACAACGGATGTTGTAAATCGGGAAGAAAGCATCGTCAAGTTCATGCACGACAACCTCGCCCTCGGTTATTTCCGGCACGTCTATTACGCGGTTATAACGGTCTTCCCAAAGCATATTGCCGCTGTCTGTAACATCTACTGCCACAAACTTAAACTCTATTCTCTTGCCTGAAAGTTTTGTTACGTCCACATCAGCCACCCACTCGTTATAGCTATGCTCAAACATCTGCTGGCTTCTGAACACATCCCATGCGCCAAGACTAACATCATTGCCTACAAGCACAAGGCGCTCATTACCGCGGAGCTGCGGGGCACGCACTTTCAGTCGCAGTGTGGCAACATTGTCATTAGGCGGCAGCACTGACAGTTTGCGGCGCTTTATGCAGTCGGTAAAGGCCGAGCTGTAGAGATAAGAATTGTCGGGAATATTAATCCAGCGGTCGTAAACAACAATGCGCTCAATGTTCTTATTGTTGATTTCAAGGCGGTGCGGAGCTACGGTCCACTCCTTACGCAGCACATTGTCCTCACCGCGCACTACACAATAATAATAATCTATATGGGTTCCGGCCTTAGCATCGAGCTTAAGGCTGTAGGTCCATATTTTGCCGTCAGACGTACTCATCCTGTAAGTAGTGGCAGCATCACCTTCCTTTCCGTTGATGATGTTCAGGACAAGTTCCTCGCCAAAGGCTGTATTATAGGCTATATTCAAAAGTATATTCATAGGTCACAAGTTATGGTTTTCATTGTAAAAGACGATAGCAAAACTGCATGTCGGACAGAGCCACAAAACGGCTCATAATAATGATACACTTATCTTATTGCAAAGATAATAATAAAAGGAATAAACGTGAAAGCAAATTTATATGTAATTTTTCAATTTATTATGCAATCGTTTACACAAATTAATCCATATACCTGAAAATACCAACTCAAAGATTTACAAGAAGCGTAAATCCGTTAGGCATCACTGCCACATCTACATTCTTTTTCTTCTCGCCTGTTATCAGGTCGCCAAGCCTGTAGCCTGCCTCAACCGACAATACGCCTATGGCTCCCCCTGCCACAACGTCGCCCCAGTGATGGCGGTTGCGCCTTACGCGGTCTACGGCAGTAACGGTGGCAACGGTGAATCCTGCCACACTTATCCACGGACTTATCTTGCCAAACTCCTTATGCAGTATGGCGGCTCCGCAAAAGGCTATCGAAGTGTGGCCTGACGGAAACGAATGGTCGTCGGTGCCGTCGGGGCGTGTTGAGTGTATGGTATGCTTCAGCGCATAGGTTACGCCGGCATTGATGACGAACGACGTGGCCGAATTAACCAGCAGTCTCTTCCACGAACTCTGTGCGTCAACCCCTGCTGCCTTGAGCACATAGGTTGATGCCAGCGGAACATACTGCAGGTATTCGTCGATGCCGTCGCCATGATAGCGCTCATACTGCTGCTGCGCACTGCAGGCCGATGACACAAAAACCGCAAAAACAACGATAATCAGTTTGCGTAGCATAGGTGCAAAGATACATGATTTTTCCACACTACAAAATAAAAACGTGAACAAAAAAAAGTTTTATGTGTTGAATATAAAGAAATGTATCTCTCACTATTCCCGTCCTGATTACCCGCATAAACCTGATGTATGTCTGTACAATACTTACTGATTTATGTCGGCATATCAGTTTTATTTATATACGGCCCGCATGATATTATGATGTTACGAATCGGCAGAAAAATATGGCTACAGCATAACGGATTTCCGTTATTCTTAGCAAATAACTATATAAAAGTTTTGTCTACAGTCCTATTATCGTTATCTTTGTGAACACAGACATTTGTTATGAAAGCCACAATATGCATGGCACTTATGGCCACAGCAATGATATCCTGCAACGGCAACAATCAGAACAGTATATTTCCGGCAGGATGCGAACTCAGGACGGGCGACATTGTGTTTCGCCGCGGCGGAGGCATCAGCAGTCATGCGGTGATGATGGCCGACATAAACGGACACTACTCTCACGTGGGCATCGTGGTCGATTCGGCAGGCAAAAAGATGATTGTGCATGCTGTGCCGGGCGAACCCGACTTTGAAGGCGACCCTGACAGAGTGAAGATGGACACGCCCGAAAAGTTTTTCTCTGTTACAAACGCCAACGCCGGCGAAGTGAAAAGGCTCAGGGGCGACACGCTGACTCCCATAAAGGCGGCGGCATTTGCCATGGAGATTTATCGCCGCAACACGCTCTTTGACCACGACTATGACGACAGCGACACCACTAAAATGTACTGCTGTGAGATTGTTGAGTTTGCTTATGCCAAGGCGGGACGCTCACTGGCGGGCACAGTGCGCCACGACATCAAACTGCCTGGACTGAATGCGTTTCACTGCATGCTGCCGTCGGACATCTGCAACAGCAAACTGCTTATTAGCATTATCGATTTTTAAACCTATTATTAACCCTAAAAATTTTTGTATCATGAAAAAGTTAATCGGAATTATGGCTCTTATGGCAGCCTTGTTTATAATGACATCGTGCGGCGGCGGCAATTCGCCCAAAGCTGTTACCGAAAAGGCCATGAAGGCTCTGCACGATAAGAACTACGACTCCTTTGTTGAATATATCTACATAACGCCTAAGGAGGGCAAGGATATGGAGGCATCCAAGAAGATGCTATCGGGTATGCTGCAGAACAAGGCCGAACAGACTTACGCAAAGAAAGGCGGATTTAAGTCGTATGAGGTTCTCGACGAAAAGATTGATCCAAGCGGCGACGTTGCTGCCGTAAGGGTAAAAACAGTGTATGGCGACGGCTCGGAAAAGGAAGAGGACGTAAAACTGAAAAAAGACGAGAAAGGCGACTGGAAACTGGATATGGGCAAATAGCCTTTACACTATCCGAATGTTTTATTAAAGGAAATGAGCGGGCAAGACTTTCTGATCTTGCCCGCTTTTATTGTGTTTGTTATGATTTTTGTGTGGCGTTACTTCACCACAACTTTTTTTCCGTTGACTATATATATTCCTTTTGAGAGTCCGCTTACCGCCTGTCCGTCTGACATTCCGCTGTCGGTATGGCGCACCAGGCGGCCGTCTATCGTGTAGACGCCTTTAACCTTACTGCTCTCGTTTCTGTCAGCCACAATGCCGCCGATGGCTGTTGTGTATTTGTCGGTAACATTGTCCACCTTATATTTGCCGCCTTCCATGGTGGTTGAGATCTCAAAATAGCTGTCTTTATTCACGTTGTTTATGTCCACTGTCTGAGGCGAGCCGCCTGCCGTACTGAACACGAAGCACACATTGTCGTCCGATGTGTTCATCGTGTAGGTCTGATAATACCATGTCTTGCCGCCCACTGATTTTGTGGTTGCCACGTTGTCGCCCGGCCATACTCCGTTGACGGGCGAATGGGTGCCGTCGCCGCCCCACGACCAGAAATTTATGTTTGTCCAGCCTACGTTGTCGGCATTTACGCATACTGTTATCTCATGCGGCTGAAAAGCCGTAACCGTGTAGTGGCGGGTTATCGTGCCGCTCACCGTGCCGCCTGCAAGCAGGGCTGCCTTCAGGGTTGTAGTGCTGCTTATGCTTACGGTTGTGCCGCTGTTAACCTTGGTGCCGTTATCGGCTGTAGGCTCGCTGCCATCGGTGGTATATACTATCTGTGCTCCGGCGTCGGCAGACAGGGCGGTTAGGGTTACGCTCACGCTGTTGTCGTAAGAGCCTGACGGAACATCGGCCCATGCGCTGCCGGCATTGCGCGAGATGTAGTATGCAAAGTTCTGACCTTTGTCTACCAACTGATAGTCGGCCTCCTTTACGGTTGATGCCGGCCATGAGGTTGAGCCCATAAGCACAACTACCGACTTGCCGTCGGTGCCGTTCACCTTGATGGCATACTGCGAAACCGTGCGGTTCATGGTCTCAAAGGTGCTTTCGTTGTTCACTCCCGCCATGTTGCGCGCATAAATCATCTGCTTTATGTCCTGCTTGTATTCTTTCCAGTGAGGCAGGAATATGCATGGCGTGCCCGGCGCAGCCAGTATGAATGCGTTGGCAGCCAGTATGTTGTCTGTTATCTCGCCGTCGTTGCCGCGCTCATAAGTGTCGTGATTGTCTACAAAGGTTACGGCGTAGCGGCGATAATACATGTCGTTGACAAGGCAGCTGCCGCCGAGAGTGTTCCAGTTTGACGATGAGTTGCAGCAGTCGCGCAGCAGATATTTCAGCGGAAAGTCGAACGCAGCCGACTGCTTTGCACCGTTGGCCTCGGTGCCGTCAATCCAGTTTTTTATCTGCGTCGTGCCGTCCCAATATTCTCCTACTGAATATTGCGGGTTGGCTGCCGTGTTGTATATTCCTGTGTATTTGGGCGAATATCCCTTCACCATGTCATAGCGGAAGCCTGTGTAGCCGAGGTCGTTGAGCAGAAAGTCGAGATATGCCTCTACCATAGTCTGAACGTTGCTGCTGGTATGGTCGAGGTCGCGCGCGCCGTCAAAGTCGTCGCCAGTGTCGAGCTGTCCCGTAGGCTTAACCTCCGCCTGTGCTTCAGTCTTTCCGCCGTCGTCGTTTACGCAGATGTCCGACGCTCCCATAGTGTAGGTAATGCCCTTGTATGTCTCTTCAGGAAAACTCATCCATGTGCCTGCCATCGACGAGCGGTGATTGATAACCACGTCGGCTATTGTGCCCAGTCCCTTGCTCTTGAATGTGTTTATCATTGAGCGCAGCTGCTGCTCGTTGCCGAACGTGCTTGTGTAGTTGTTAAACCAGTATAGGTCGTTGTATCCCATGGAGTTGCCCGAGCCGCAGTTGCCGCTCTGGGGTATCCATATCAGTTTGAAAAACTCAGACAGCTCGTCGGCCTGACTCTCAAGGTTGGTCCACTGTGTGTCTGAAAACGAGTCCCAATAAAAGCCTTGCAGCATCACGCCCTGCCAGTCCGACGGCCATCCTTGTGCCGAAACCGACAAAGTCATAATTGACGCAACAATAGCGGTAAATAATTTTCTCATGGCATTAAAATATTTTTTTATTCCGCCGTAAATTTAAATATATTATCCACATCATGTTTACACACTGCAAGAAATATCAGCAAAACTTCTGCGCAAACGTTTGTCTTGTTTGTAGGAGTTAAAGGAGTTAAAGTCATATGCCTTGTTGCAATAAACCAGTTCAGCAATTGGATTTTTCACTTTTCTCTTTTCACTTTTCACTCAATTGAATTCTTCACTCTTCGTTCTTCACTCTTAACTTAAATATCCTTGTTACTATAAAACAGTTTCGCATTTGGATTTTTCACTTTTCTCTTTTCTCTTTTCGCTTAAATCTACCCTCTATAAGGCAAAAAAGGGGAGGAAGAGGACTTCTTACTGATAATTTTTTTATACCTTTGCAGTATAACATAGTCACCTACAACATCTTATGGATTATTCTATATACAGTCTTTCGTTATGCATTGCTCTGCCGTTGATGATATTCTTCGGCTTTTATTTTTTATTGGCACGCACGCCCGACAAGGCTATTTTCGGCAATTACATCTGTTCGCGGCGCATCATGGGAGTAGCCATGCTGCTGCTCGCCGCCAACTATTCGGTTCACTTCTTTTACGGCATCAGATTCAAGAATGTCAATGCGGCAATACTGATGAACATGTCAACCTATTTTTTGTGCTACTGGCTCTTCAGCTCTGCCCTAACCACACTGCTCAACCGCTTCTACATAACGCGCCGCCGACTGCTCACCCACATTGGTCTATGGGTGCTGTTCTCAGTGCTTTCGGCCATAGTGCTGTTTCATCTGCCCGAGGGCATGGTTCAAAAGACAGGACTGTTAGCCATGGCAACATGGCTCATGATTTACGGCTTTGTTCTTGCACGCAGACTCATTCTGGCATACCGCAGGGCGGTAAAGATTTTCGACAACACTCATTCTGACAACATCGGCGCCTACATCCGCTGGCTCTCCGTCTTCACTTATTGGGCTGTAGTGTTCGGCGTGGGCTGCGGTCTGCTCACGTTCCTGCCTGACAAATACATCCACGTGTGGATACTTTCGTCGATACCTTTCTATATTTATCTGTTTCACTGTTACCAGAACTATATGCTCTTTTATGAGAAGGTTGAAAATGCCATGGAGAGTGAGATTGTTTCTGAGGACGACATACTATGCGAGGCCGACACTGCCGAAGACGTTGCCAACGACATGCCGTCGTGCTATGCCGAGATTGCCGAGAGCATAAAGAGATGGATTGATGACGAGGGCTACCTCAGACCGGGACTTACGATAAAGGAACTTGCCGACACTCTGCACACCAACCGCACATATCTCTCGGGCTACATCAACACATCGCTCAACACAACCTTCCGCGACTGGATTACGCGCCTGCGCATCGACTACGCCAAACAGCGAATGACCAATCATCCTGAACAGAAGATTGCAGAGATAGCCGAGGCCTCCGGCTTCATGTCGCAAAGCCATTTCATGAAGACATTTAAAGACAAAGAAGGCTGCTCGCCCGCCAAATGGAAAAAAGCCCAGAAAAACATTCACAATTATTAATTCATAATTCTTAATTCATAATTTCCCTACCGGTCCCATAAGTCCATAGGTCCCATCATCATTCTCCCCCATCATCATTCTCCCAAAATTGCTGAAACAACAAAAAACATGCTGAAACGACAAAAATACTATAACTAAAACAACAAAGATATGCGATTCTGACAATTTGTTTAATTTTTATTAACCAATTTTGCTTATATGTGAAATCTTTTTGCTTACTTTATGCACCGAAACATAAAGAAAATACAATGAAATACATAAAAATATGAGCAAAAAGATTACTCTTCTTACCTTTTTATTACTGATTGCAGCAATGACATATCCTGTTACGGCACAGCGGCACTCTGTTGCCGACACGGTGTACACATTCCGCTTCGTGCCACAAAAGGATATGTTCTATGTGCCCATGTACGACAACGAAAACGAACTGGCGCGCCTGCTCGACTGCATCGACCGGCTCATGCCGGGCATCACCAACGGCACTGTACCTGTATATGTCGACGGATACTGCAACTCTATGGGCAGCGAGAAAGAAAACCTCGCCACAGCTGCCGTGCGTTCTAATCGTGTTAAGTCGGAAGTTATAATAAGGAGAAACCTTACCGAAGACTGCTTCGTAACTGCCAACCATGCCACTGACGGCGACATGGTAACGGTACGCATAAAGGTTTCTGCAGGCTCTGACGCCGCGGCAAAGACTGACGAAGGCACGCGCGAAGAGAACAAACAGGGCAGCCGTGAGGATGTCAACGCTGACGACAACAAGGCATCTGACTTTACTGCCGGCACGGCGGAGCGCGAAACTTATGCCGAAGACGATGCCGGAAGCAATGTTAACGATGATGCCGACAGGGATTACGGCGTTTTCTCTCTCCGCTTCAACCTGCTGCGCTGGGCCACGCTTACGCCCGACCTCGGCATCGAGTGGCGCATCAGCCCGTCGTGGGGCTTACTGGTCAACGGCTCATGGACATCATGGAGCTGGAACGACAAAGACCGACGCTACGCTCTGTGGGAGGTTATGCCCGAGGTGCGCTATTATATAGGCAGCAGCAAGGCATGGTATGTGGGCGCAATGTTCAAGACGGGCGAGTTTAACTATAAGCTCTCAGACACGGGCCGTCAGGGCGACCTGATTGGTGGCGGACTCACCGGAGGCTGCCGGCTGAGGCTCGGCAAGGCGCTGGCTCTCGACCTCGGCATCGCACTCGGCTATCTTAACGCCGACTTTGAGAAATATGAGGTAATCAACGGCGTGCGTGTGCGCCGTGGCAACGAGACAAAAAACTGGTGGGGACCAATCAACGCCGGAGTGACATTGGTATGGCAAATTAAATGAAGAATTAAAAATGAAGAATGAAGAATCTGGTTGAGCAAGTTACAGCCAAATGGCATAGTTCCTACTCTCCAAATATTTGTTCTTATGTATAAAAATAGAATATTATGAAGAAGATAAATATGTTAGGAATGGCAGTCGCAGTGCTGCTCTCTTCATGCGTGAAGGACACGCTTTATGACACGCCGCACCCCGACCACGGAATGATTTCGGTTACAGCCGACTGGACGGCGCGTGGCGAGGGAATCGACATCCCTGCCGCATGGACCGTCGCTATGGGCGACTATACCGGCACGGAGACCGCAGCTACCCATGCTCCCGAATATCTTTTCGTGCCGGGCAGCTACACCCTGGCGGTGTGGAATCCGGCTGACGGAATCACCGTGAATGGCACCACAGCCACCGTTGCCGCAGCCACGGGCAACGACGCCGGCGCAGGGGCCTTTATCAGCAACTCCCCGGGCTGGCTGTTCACCAGCGTGCAGCAGGTGCTTATAGAGAAAGACAAGGACTATGCGCTAACCGCCCCCATGCAGCAGCAGGTGCGCGAGCTTACTCTCGTAGTAGAGCCTACGGGCGACGCTGCCGGCCGCATAACCGAGATTGTTGCCCATCTTACTGGCGCAGCCGCCACACTCGACTTTGCCACCGACACCTACGGAACGGCGTCCAACGTGATGCTGCCCTTCACAAAGATTACCGAAGGCGCCGATGCCGGCAAGTGGAAAGCCACGGTGCGACTGCTTGGCGTAACAGGCAATGAACAGCTGCTGACGGGTGAGATACGCTATGCTGACAACAACCCTACGCCAACCACGCTGACAAGCAACCTCACAGAAACTCTAAAATATTTCAACTCAGAAAAGAGCGAGTCGCTGACGCTCGGCGGTACGATCGTTGAGACCCCCAAAGAAGCCGAGTTATCCACATTCGAAATCACCGGATGGGAACAGATACAAGGAGGAGACGTAAGTGCGGAAATGTGAATTAATTATGAATTAAGAATTAGGAATTAAGAAACAACCCTATTATTAATTAGGAATTAAGAATTAGGAATTAAGAAACAATCCAATTGTGAATTATGAATTAAGAATTAAGAAACAACCCAATTATGAATTGTGAATTATGAATTATGAATTATAAAAGGCTCTTTAACTAAATAACATATAAGATGAAGATGAAGAATTAAGGATGAATGAAGCATTTCAATTAGGAAGCGACTCAATTGTGAAACACAGTTCGGTTTAATCCAATTATGAATTAAAAAAGAGAATTGGGAAGCGACCCAATTATGAATTGTGAATTATGAATTAAAAAAGTGCGTTCTTTGACTTATTGGGAAAACGGGAAACTTATGGCAGCTATACAAAATAAATCCACTAAATTAGTGGAGTGTTGCAAATAATTTACTATCTTTGCCACGTGAACAGGTCAGAATAGCATGGAAATCATATTCAACGAAAAATATTTGCAAGAAATGTATGTCAAAGGACATACTGACAAAAAACACCGATATCAACCGCAAGTGGTGCGCAAATATATTCGCGTAATAGACGTAATGATTGAAACGCCCAACGTACAAGGGCTTATGAGATATAACTCGTTGAATTATGAGAAGCTGAAAGGCGACAAGGCCGGACTTTCGTCAGTAAGGGTCAACGACCAGTACCGCATCGAGTTTGAAGAACGGACAAAGGAAGGCGAAACCATAGCTACAATTTGCAATATAACAGATTTGTCGAACCATTATAAATAACAGACAGATTATGATTGAGATACAAGGAACAGATCCGAATATGATTGCCAACAACCTTAAGTCGGCATATCCCACTCACCCGGGTGAAGTGCTGAAAGAAGAAGTTGAATACCGCAAACTGTCGCAGCGCAAGCTGGCAGAGCAGATGGGCATCTCATACAAGATGCTGAACGACATACTCAACTGTCGCCGTCCTGTCACGGCTCAGACGGCTATGCTCTTCGAGGCGTCACTCAATATACCGGCTGATTCGCTGTTGCGCCTGCAGGTGAAATACAACATGCGGCAGGCTGCCGACAACCCATCGTTCATGGAGCGGCTCAAGCAGGTACGCAAGCACGCTGCCATGCTTTAGACCGCTTACATGCCTGAAGTTTCCTGTCCCGCCATGTTCCTTTTGTGGAATATGGCGGGACGTTCGTTTTTCCATTTATGCCAAGGGGCGCTTATAAGAACTGATTATTAACAACTTTAACACTTATAAGCAATGATGAAAATAAGACACTTTGCACTCGCAGCGCTCGCCATCTCAATGGCAGCCTGCACAAGCGACAACGAGAACATGAACACTGACGGCCCGGTAGCCGCCAAGTTTATTGCCGACATTACGCCCGCTACCCGCGTCAATTCGGAAGGAACCGAGTGGACCGAAGGTGACCGCATCGGCGTCACCGGCGCAAACTTCACCAACGTGCCCTACAAGAGAGAATACGGTATGTTCGTGCCTGACGGTACGGTCATCTATTTTGACGACACCGAAACCCATACCTTCCATGCCTACTATCCGTATCAGTCTGACGGCGGAACCGTGACCGTCAGCACCGCAGCCGACAAGCAGGGCACGGGCATCGACTTCCTCTTTGCCTCGGGAGCCACGGGCAACACCCACAACCCGACGGTGAGCTTCACCGGCGACCATGCGTTCCACCACCGCATGAGTCTCATCAAATTCACCTTCAAGCCAGGCGACGGCCTCATTTTCAACGAAACGGAACCTGCCGGCTACACGTTGGAGGGACTGAAGCACGAAGGCACTTTCGACACGGCTACCGGAACGACTGCCGTAACCGCAGCCGTCGAATCGCCGATTACCATGCAGCTGGGCGGTGCCACCACTTCGCAAGTCATCATTCTCCCGCAGGGAGTGACCATTCCTCTTGACCTGAGCGTGTCTTACAACGGACAGAGCTACAAAGCCACACTGAAACTGCCTGAGACACCCACAGCCAATTTCTACACAGCAGGCTATGCCTACACCTACAACATAACGCTCAACAATAAGGGCATCGAGGTGAGCGAACCCACAATTACTCCGTGGAAAGACGGAGATTCGTTCAATGCAAACTCTACGCTGTAAGTTCCACATACAGCTGCCCCGGCGCAAGCGTCAAGCCGGAGCTGCCCATAGACACTATGGTGCGACGGCCGCCTTCGCAGGCGGCGGCAGCACAAAACGAAAACAAATAAAAGACAACCCAATATGAAGAAAAGACATTCCATCCATCTGCTTCTTGCCGCAGCCGCGCTGCTCCTTGCCACGGCTGCCTGCACGAAGGACGAACTGGCGGACGGCGACCGTCTGCCCGAAGGACAATACCCCCTTGAGATAGCCCGCATCACCCTCGGCGTGGAGGGCGGCGAGGCGCAGCCCTGGGGCACACCGGCGACGCGCGTCAGCGAGAACGGGGACGGCACGGGCAGCAAGTTTGATGCGGGCGACCCGTTCGCCGTACAGATAGACGGCGAGGGAGAGGTCGGCACCTACACCGTGCAGGACGACGGTTCCGCCGAAGCCGAAATCCCCCTGTACTGGAGCGACAGGGACGAGGACCACACCGTCACCGCCTGGTATCCCGCCACGGACGGCACCCTCGACCTCGGCGACCAAAGCCAAAGTCTTGCCTACCTGCTGGGCGCCACGGGCACGGGCGACTACCAGACCCCCGTCACCCTGAGTTTCACCCACGCTCTGGCGAAGGTGCGCGTGACGCCCACGGACGATGCACTCGGCGAAGTGCAAAGCCTCCAGCTCTATGCCTACACACAGTGTACTTATGAAAAGGGCACGGTAGTGCAAGGCTCGCAAGAGGGCTGGATAGAGATGAAGAAGTGCGAATACACCGAAAACGGCAACGCCATCACCTGCTGGGAGGCGAACGTGGTGCCCGGCTACACAATAACCAAGCTGCAGGCAAACGGCACCGAGGTGCGCGAACTCTCCTCCGGCATCACTCCCGTGGCAAGCAAGTTCTACAACATCACGCTGAACTATGACCCGGGCTACACCGAAGTGAGCGAAGGCAATTACACTGTCGACAACGAAAAGGGACTGAGAAACCTCGCTAAGCTGGTGAACAGCAACGGCGGAAAGACCCTAATCAACATCACCCTGACCGGCGACATCACTCTCACTGGGGAATGGACGCCGATAGGAAACTATGAGAACCGATACACCGGTACCTTCGACGGCAACGGCCATACCATTACGGGGCTGATCGTCAACCAAAAGGAAAGAGGCAATGTGGGGCTGATTGGCTACCTCGGCTCCGGCGGTAAGGTGCAGAACCTGACGTTGGAGAATGTGAATCTAAACGGAAACTTGTATGTAGGTGGCGTTGTGGGATACAGCAACAACGGCACCGTGACCGCCTGCACTGCCTCGGGTAGCATCAACGGCAAGGAATATGTTGGCGGTATAGTGGGAAGTAACTACCTCGGTACCGTGACCGCCTGCTATAATACCTCAAGCACTGTTAACGGCTCATATCTTGTTGGCGGAGTGGTAGGACAAAACAATAAGGGCATCGTAACTGCCTGCTACAATGCCTCGGGTTCCATATATGGCGAGGGTACTGTCGGCGGCGTAGTTGGAGACAACTACACCAGCACCGTTACTGCCTGCTACTGGAGCAACTATGCTGGCTATGGTATCGGCAACGGTACCGGTGATGCTACGAAGGTGGACGGCACAACCGTTACCTGGCAGAACGCCGTTGATGCCATGAACACCGCCTTGCAGAGTGCAGGTTCAGAGTGGCGTTACGAACTCACCGGAGCATTGCCTACATTGAAGAAACAGTGAACCGTCGGGCGGATTACCAACAAGACTAATATGCCGGCTGATTTGAACGGATTGTTAAGCACAGCGAAAAATCTGCCGGAATTGAATAAAGGATTTGCTATCCGATTGCTTCATATAGCCAATTTATATGTATGAAGTGCGGATCGCAAATCCTTATATTTTATGCTGTCTACAGAACATTACCTTTGTAAATTCTAAGCAACGATACTCAAAGCACATTAAGATATTTTTCAAGAGGTATGCCCCGGTTTTTGTCTTTATTATTTTTGTTAAGGTCAATCAGCTTATACACCACGTCCATGGCCTTGCGTGTGCTGGGTTTAAGTTCTTTTCCGCCCAAGATATAGCCAATGAGCACGGCAGAGAAGATGTCGCCCGTGCCGGGGAAATGAACGGGTATCTCGGTGTAGGGCTGTGTGAAATACTCGCCGTTGATGTGATTATAGCCTACAACCGACGGCTGACCGTCGACGGGTATGCTCGTTATCAGCGCCGACTTTGTGCCTAACTTCAACAGGCCGTCGAGCAGACGGCGGGCACCTTCGGCTGTTACGCCGGCAGCGCTGTATTGGCTGTCGGTAAGATAGCATGCCTCGGTGTAGTTGGGAAACGTAAGATGAGCCACGCTGACCATCTCGCGCATGCTCTTTATAGCCTCATCGGTAACGCCGTTATACAGCTTGCCCTCGTCGCCCATAATCGGGTCGACAAAAATCACGGTGCCTTTCTGCGCCTGCTCTTGGCAATAAGACGCTATGATGTCGGCCTGAGCCACTGAAGCCATGAAGCCCGTGGCAATGGCATCGAACGAGAAGCCAAGCTCGCGCCATACGGGAAACACGCCCTTGATATACTCTGTTGTCTCGAGTATGTTGAACTTTCCGTAGTCGAGCGTGTTAGACACGAGCGCCGTAGGCAGATTATATGTGGGATGTCCCAGATACGAGAGTATAGGGAGCATGGCCGCCGTAGCCACCTTGCCGTAGCCGGCAATATCGTTTATGAGCAATATCTGTTTCTTTTTCATCACTTTTAAAGTTTCAGCTGCAAACTTACATAAAATAGATGTAATAACGTAATAAATGAGAAAATTTAATCTAAACGGTTATTATGATTAGGTAGGTATTTATGCGTTATGTTGAGCAGATTTTGGTTAGATTCACCGTCTGCCTTTATCGTCAACACAAGCTCAGCCCCACACTATCTGAATGGCTCTATGTTCATCATCATTGAAATGCAGCCGTCGCCGAAGTAAAGCGAAATAGGAGTATAGCGGAATGCTGACAAGCAGCATCAAGAAAATCAGGGAAATGCAGCCGTCGCCGAAGTAAAGCGAAATCGGAGGGCCACAACTTTGTAAGTTTTTCTTATCATCAGGCAGTAAAAAGTCAGGACAAAATATTTTTTCAATCTGGGAAATCAACATATAACGAATGTTAAAGACATGACATTAAGACGGCAATATTATTAACATCTGTTCACTTTAGGTTCATAAAAATGACGCAAAAGCATGGATTTTAAGGCGCAAAATGCCGTTTTTCGTGA
>ENA-ORRQ01000590-ORRQ01000590.1-human-gut-metagenome-genome-assembly--contig:-NODE-590-length-34173-cov-6.303095_pt1 | contig 34173 bp, 34 predicted proteins | sample MGYA00242177_ERZ509138 | MGnify/ENA primary metagenome ERZ509138 (study PRJEB26280, sample SAMEA2338628) | human gut metagenome | biome: human gut; feature: human-associated habitat; material: faeces... | reverse complement strand
AGTTGTTTGCATAAGAAATACAGATTGTTAAAAACACAACAATATTATATGAGCCCATAACACCTCCAAGATACAGTGACATTACAGCTATTGGCTACGACTTGTATCTCTGCAAGACCGATGATGTCAGAGGTGAAGTACTAAATGGAAAAGGTGTAAGAATTAGATAAGCCTTTTCTTTGGTTCATGGAGAACAACTGGTTGCCATAAGACTTCTCCATGAATTGTAAAAGGATGGTAGGATTAAAACTCTTGCCATCCTTTTTTATGTTCATACCAAAATGGAACAAGCGGTGCATATAGCTATGATGGAACCATACAACATATCGGCAGATTGGAACATGGGGAGCCCGACTTCGGAGAGGCTACCAACCTGGCAGGGCAAGGTCGGGAGGGAGTAACCCGAACGGTTTTGAGTAACTCAAAACATACCTTGCTATGTCTTTGAGGACATAAAAATCCGCTTAGGGTGGATTGAAGTTAGCCTTCGTAAGAAGCTGTCCCATCCCGAATGGAAGCTGTTCGGGAAATCCTGTCCTTTGCGGAGCATCAAGCCTTGTTCTTGTCGGAACGATATGGATGCGCTATCCATTGCTTTGCCTTTCGGGTGCAAAATTACGGCTAAAAATGCGCCCCTGTACAATGCTACCCCAGACAACCACTGCAACTATCGGCAACATGCTGCCACAGGATTTTGAAACCATTGTTTTTTGGAAATTTCGTTGTTATTTTGCAGCCGAAACATTGAACCAATGATTTGAAAATATGATGAAACAAGCATTTGCAGCAACGAATAAGCCTGTCACTATTGCAGCGTCTCTTTGCATCCATGATGCTCCACTGACGTACAGACTTACTGATTCACTGTCGTACTGTCGTATGGAAATGATGAAGCATTGCAACAGTTCAAGGTCTCCATAATGGAGCAATGACCGATAGACATGGACATCAAAGTGTTCATATCTTTGAATTGGCAGGAAATCATAGAAACGAGTAATCAACAATTTAAAAAGTTAACGATATGAGTAAGACAAGATTTGTTGCGTTCGCAACACAGAAAGGCGGAATAGGAAAGTCCACCATCACGGCTCTTGTAGCCAACTACTTTCACAATGTCAAGGGTTACAATGTGGCGGTCATAGACTGTGACGAGCCACAATACAACCTTGCAGACCTGCGAGACGAGGAACTGGAACTCATCAAAAGCAGCGCCTATTTCAAGGCGCAAGCCTGTGAGCATTTCAAAAAGCTGGGCAAGAAGTCCTTCAGCGTAACGAGAAGCAATGCTGTCAATGCACTTGACGACGCAGAGACAGTGTTGAATGAAACAGAGGTTAAACTTGATTTCATCTTCTTTGACATGCCTGGGACTATCAAAAGTGAGGGCGTCATGAAGACCTTGTCTCAGATGGATTACATCTTTGTACCCGTCAGCGCAGACCGCTTTGTTGTAGAAAGCGCAATGAGCTTCATGCAGTTGTTCCACGACAACTTTTTGACACAGGGCTGGTCGGCCACCAAGAAACTTGCTTTCTTTTGGACAATGGTTGACAAACGAGAACGAACGAGTTTGTATGATGTATATGAAGGTATGTTCAAGTCTCTCGACTATTCGGTTCTCAACACACGACTGCCAGACAGCAAACGTTTCAGAAGAGAGCTGTCGGAGAACAGAAAGGCAGTGTTCCGTTCCACCATCTTTCCATCAGACCCAAACCTGTTGCGAGGGAGTGGCATCAAGGAGTTGTCCGACGAGATTTGTGAAATCATAAAGACATGAGCCTATGGTAAGCAGAAAAATCAACACTGACGCAATAGATGAAAATCTGCTCATTGCCTCTATTGGCAAGAGCAAGATTGGCACGACAACGGCATCCATTCTTGACGGAGCTTCCCAATCCCAAGTGAAAGATACTGAAGAGAAAGAAGAGGTTGGCAGGAAGTCCCAATGCTCGCAGACCGATAAGTCGCCAATTTCACGCAAGCCTCCCAAGGCTTCTTCGGAAAGTTACGATTCGGCATTCTTCAAGCGAAACGAGATAAAGACTCGTCAATGCGTTTATATCAGCCGTGAGATACACAGGAGAATTTCAAGAATAGTCAGTGTGCTCGCAAAGCATGAGTTGACAGTCGGTGGTTACATCGACCTTATTCTTGAGAGACATCTTGAAGAGAACCAGGAAGAAATCAACGGCTTGCTGAGAAAAGAGATTGACGATTGGAATGTGTAACAAAAAGGAACAAGCATGACAATGGAAACTATATTCTTGATAGTCTTGGCTGCATTCAATGTTTGGACTATCTATTTTTACAACAAGTTGCTTCTTGAAGTTGCGAACGACAAGGAAAAGGAGAAAAAACCGCCTATCGACCCGATGGCACTTGTAGGCAAAAGTCTTTTCAAAGTGTCCCAACTGCGGAAGAAAGAAGAAACGGAACAAAAACAAACAGAATCCATGTCCGTATCGGATAATGACGTGACATTTGACGATTCTCCAAAGAGTACGGCACGGATTTCTGACGAACAGCTTGATGACGTGTTTACGAATGTTCGCATAGAAGATATTGGTGTGAAATATTCTGACAATAAGAAAGATTCCGATGTGCCACAAGCCAAAGGGTCAAGTTTTGAGGACATTGACGCAGCTGTGAATACCATCAAGGCACCGAAAGCAACGGACAAGGAGAAAAGACATGCAGGCAAGGTTTTCCATGAGATGGATGGCAACCAATTCTATGAGAAATTCATGGAGAACAGCGAGGAGTGCAAGAAGAACATCCATGATTACGTCACCTTCTACTTGCAAACTCACAAGATTGTAGAGATTTCCAAGCCAAAGAAAGAGTTTAAGGTGCCAGACAGTATAGAGGACTTCAATATCCTCGACTTTGTATAACAATTTAATAAGGAGAATTATGGAAAGAACAGAAGAGAACAATGCAACAAAGGATAGATTTGCACATGTGGGCAAAACATTCTCGGAAATGGACAGCGAAAAGCTACAAGCTGAAATCGCAGAACGCTCAAAGATTATTAAACGCAAAATAGATGCGTTGATGGAATTGCATATGTCAGGTATCTGACAAAAACTGTTGAGGTTGGATTTTCAATAGTCAACAAGTATTTCAATAGCAGAGAATTTGTATAACAATTAAAAAAATGATTATGGCAGACAAAACAAAAAACTGTGGTAAAGGACAACTCACTTCGACAGATGCCAAGGAGTTGTATGAGGCTTTCATGAGAAATTATGAAGAGACAATGGAGGAAGTTGGTAAACAGATTGACGCTTGTCTTGAAGAGACATTTCAAGACCGTACATCGTCAACTATTTCCGACAAGGAGGAGTGTTTTGATGAAGATGCAGCATATGAGAATTATGATGTGGGTGAATTTGAGCCAATCGACAGAATGGAGAAAGAGCGTGCTGAGCAGTATGTCGGTAAGTTCATGGCAAATGCAGGTTTTACCGCAAGATATGGCAGACATGTTGGCATCAGCGAGGACATTCATGAGCGTGTGACTAAATTTGTCAGTATCGTAGGCAAGGGAAAGATTTCCATTGCAAGTTATGTGGACAACATCATCAACGAACACTTCAATGCCTATGCAGCCGAAATCAAGGCTGCATTCGATGAAGGTCTCAAGTCGTATCGCCTCTGACAATAAATTAAGAGTACGCCAATGAAAAAGAAAGACTACGGCTAAAATCTCAGCTTGCCACTGAATCCATAGGACGGCATCATGCCGCATTAGTAAGCAAAAGTGTCAATCGCCAGATGGGACTATCTCCCAAGGAACAGAAAAAACGATTTATGAATAAAGGACAGTCCTTTTGATTTGGGCTGTCCTTTGTTATTCTGCAAGCATCGCAGATAAGGAAAAAACGGTTCTTTGCCACTTTCTTTCCGCTCCTCGGCTCATGAAGAAAGTGGCGGAACGAATTTTCATCGCTCCGCCTAAATTATAATAATGTGGTGTTATGTCGTTGCAACCATTCGTTGCTCTATAAGTCTTGCATTGCTGTTCACTAAGTTGATGATGTCAGCATGGTGCTCGGTGTCCTTGTTCTGTAGTCCGTGGCATTGTACGACTTTCATCTGTTCGAGTGAAAACTCCACGGTCTCAATCCTTTGTTCGGCTATTCTTGCAGAGAAGATGATGCAGTCGGGATTGAGTGAATAGTTTGTACCGCTGCCTACGCAATGGTGCATCGCCTTACCCTCAAGAACGTGCTCCCTGACGCTTTCAAGCATTCTCACCACGATATTGCCGTCCGTGAACATCAAACCGAAGAAACGGCTCTTCATTTCCTTGAACTTGTCCTCGTTCTTCAATGCCTTGCGTATCTCCTCCTCGGTGCGCTCCTTTTCTTTCTTTGCTCTGATTTTCTCGGATATTCTGTCGTGCTCGGCTTCAAGGTTGTCGGGACAAATGTAATGAGGACTTCTGATGTCCTTGCCCATTTCTACCAACATACAGATGTAGTCCGCCCATTTGCCGATGTCTGTAATAAGGTAATGGTTGCGGTTGGCTATCTTGTAGGCATTCCAACAAGTTTCCAAGTGCCGTGGGTGGTCTATGAAGTGGCGGACGTGTCCGTAACGACATTGTTTCATCATCGTTTCGATGCGGTGGTCTGTCAGCATCGCCTTGAACAATGTAAGCGGTTCGATGCCGTGAAACGCTCCGTCAAAGCCGTTGCGCCATATCTGAGGAATGACTTTCATATCGGGGCATACCGGAAATGAAGCAATATGCTGATAGGTGGTGTTGTCCCTGCGCAGTTCAATGTCGGAGTCGTAGCAGAACGTGTCCATATAGATACCCATTGTGCGCTTGCGTGCCATAACCTCCACCTTGCCTTTCTCGTTCATCCAATAGCGTGCCACCTCCCAACAACAGATGTCTGCCTTTTGTCCCTTGCGGTAATAGGCTTTCATCTGAAATGCTCGCATGAGTTGTAGTCCCTTGCGCTCGGTGAGTACACTGAAATAGGTAGAAGACATTGCCTTCTGTCGCTTGGTGCGCTGCACTTCCAACTTTGCCTTACACTTCGGGCAGACACATTTGTCCGCATCCTCGTCCGTAGTCCAAGTGTGTCCGCAGTCCATGCAAGTGGTCTGTCCGTGCTTCAACTGAAAGGCATAGTGGTCAAGACATTCACGGAATGCCCATTGCATTTGCGCTCCCTTGATAGGTCGTAACCCCTTGTTTGAGGTTACGACTTGCTTCTCATATTTCGTTCTTGGTTTCATAACGTGTCGAATAATGATGGTTGATGTACTTCGTTGTCTGTTCTCTGTGAGGTGCGTTTGGCGGTATCTCGGTTACGCATCTTGTTCATCTGCTCTTGCTGATATTGACGGATGGCTTTCTGTCTTGCCTGTGCCTTCTCCTCCTCTGTGAGTTCGATGTGGTGGTTGACAGACACTTGGCAGTTCAATGGTTTTCCTACCTCGATGTCCTTCTCCTCGTAGTAGTGGATGGCTTGCCCATATATCTCGTCATCGCAAAAGCCGTTGCAACCGCTCTTCTGCACCCAATTAAGTATGTAGGTGACGCAATCGTCTATGTTCTTGTCGGGGTTGTCATACTTGGCTGCAAAGAGTTCGTCCTCCATAGCACGCTCCTCCAAATAGGCTTGTATGGTTCTCTTGAAATATTCTGTAGTGTTCATATCTGATGTTGTTAAAGGGGTTGTTACTCATGATAGATGATGTCGCAGTCCTCAACTTCTGTAGGCAGTCCGAAGAACGGATAATGGCTGAAGTAAGGTTCTGTGCACATGTCCTCGTTGTATCTTGGACTTACTATCTCAATATTGTTCTTGCGCATGGCTTCGTCCACCATACGGATTTCCTCGTCAGTCAGTCCGTTTGCATCGCCGTTGATGATATAGCAGAGTGCCCATGTAGGTATCGCTTCAATGCTTCTGTTCATATCGCTTGCTCGTTAAATGGTTTGCTTGATTAGCTCAATCGTGTATTTCGGGTTCACCTCGTTGAAGATGAAGTCCACAAAATCACGTCTTGCGTCCTTGTTCAACTCTCTGAAGATGTCCTTGAATGATGTGATGTTACCATTGATGTATGTGTCCACCATATACTCAAAGATGTTGTCCACCTCATAATATCTGCATTGCTGTGATGCAGTCTTTGAATGTTTTTTTGTTCCCATATTCTTGTATGCTTAAAGTGTCAATAACCAAATGAATGTTCCAATCAGTACCACCATAGAAAGAATGGAAATGATGATGCCGAAGAGGAACTTCACAATTCCCAATATGACTTCACCGACCATGCAGAGAGCCATATATCCCAACCAAGCCACCAAAGTGATGAGGGTTGAGCCGACTGCGGAGAGTAATCTCCACCAAGTCTGTGTTATATTGATGTTTGTTGTCATATAGCCTTGAATTAAATTTATTTGCGGTTCCAGGAGCTGAAGGGAAGTTCTCGTTTCTTCACCTTTTTGTCGCTCCCTTTTCCGACATTTTTTTTGCGTCTTCCTGTCGCATCGGTCGTTTCGTTTCAGGTGCCTTTCAAGGGCGGCGAGGCTGGAAATACAAGGTTTTTCGGAAAAATACTACCCAACGGTGTGGAGATTTTTTCGAAAACCGAAGGCTCGACCTTTTATTTCCAAAGCCCGCTGCCATACCTTTGCACCTGCACGATAACGGTTGATGCCAAAAGGAAAGACCATGTGGAGGAAAGAAAATCAGAGCGGCAAATGAAAATAGAAACTTCACGGAAGTTTTTGGACTGTACGATTATCGCATACTCATTTCTGATAAATGGATACAACTTCGTCTTACAAACGTCTTGAAAAATGGAAATCGCATACAAAAATGGCACATCCATCAGAGAAATTCCGATGAAAGAAGAGTATGGCTTGTCCATGCTTCTTGCATCGGGTTTTCTCCAAGGCTGTGCAGCCAAGCATGAAAGTGGTCGTTGGGGTTTACATCAATGACTTCTTTCTTGCGGTGGAGTATGCAAACAAAATGGTACGGCAAATCAAGGAATGGTGTTTCTTTTGATCGGTTAGCCTGCAACCGACAAAAAGAAGCACTTTTCCTCATGCCGTACTACTAAGACATGAAAGGGTGGCGTGCCACTGTTTCAGGTTGTTTGGATTGTGCGATAAAAATGGAACTGCGAGTTGTGGCTATAAAAGTCAGCCGTTGTCAGCACGGCAAACAAAGAAAAGTCCTTGGCAGTATAGTCTTGAAGTATTTCAAGGCATACCGCCAAGGGTTTTTCTTGCCGTGCCATAGTCGGAGGAAGTTAGTCTGAGGTACGAGGACTGTCTTTCTTCGACGACGGCTGACTTTTATACAAAACACACGAAAGAATGAGAATATGCAAACGAAATAGACCATTCAAAAAACAGGAACCCTTGCCACATATGTTTGAATGGATTGAAATGGAAATAGCAAAGAATAGAGAAGAATATGGTTTAATAAAAACAGATTTACCCAAGCAAAAAATCGAGGATAAAAAATCTTAAAATATTCTTTATCCCCGATTAAATATCGTACCTTTGCAACCGAAAGAGTTCTTTGGATGGTTATGCAAATCACAGCAGGATGCTACATTCTGTTTATTTCTAATTCGTAACCTCTTCTTTTTATGAGATAAAAACTTATCTCATTCTCAATCACTTATAAAAAATACGTACTTTCTTATAGTGAAACTGATGAATACTGCCAAGACTTGTGGCTTTGATATTGTTTTTGCTAACACCGCGTTTTAAGAGTTGCTTGCCGATGAATCTGGCACGTTCTATGCTCAACTTGTGGAATCCTGTAGCACTGTCAGCAGCCCCTAATTTTCACCCCTTTTTATGGACTTATATTCATAGGCCTACGAAGTTAACTTCGTAGGCCTATGAATATAACTTCATTTTTTGAAGCAGTTAATAGCCCCTTTTCACACCCTTGGCGTCCCTTTCTCCCCAGTAGGAGAGTAGAGGGGAGAGAAGCCCGCTACTGTTGCTCTCGCAGGAGCGTGCGGCAATGGTTGAGAATCTCTGTCAGATCGGCCACTGTCTCGGCCCGTAGCATGGCGATACGCGTCTGTCGGAAGTCGGGTATTCCCTTGAAGATGGGCGAAGCCGCTAGATGGCGGCGTGTGTGCAGGATGCCGCGATATTCGTCGATGCGCTCCACATTGATGCGCAGCATTTCCTCCAGCACGTCGATCTTGTCGTCGATGGTCAGTCCGCTACCAGTGTTCGCCTCTCCATTGAGTCCGCGCCTCATCTCCTCGAAGATCCACGGGCAACCGAAGGTGGCACGCCCCACCATCACGCCGTCCACGCCATACTGCTCAAACCGACTCCGGGCGATCTCGGGTGTTGTCACGTCGCCATTGCCGATGATGGGGATGTGGATGCGCGGGTTTGCCTTTACCTCGCCTATCAGCGTCCAGTCGGCCTCGCCCGTGTACATCTGACTGCGGGTTCTTCCATGGATGGTGAGTGCCTGAATGCCGCAGTCCTGCAGTTGCTCGGCGAGCGAGGTGATGATGAGTTCGTTTTTGTCCCATCCCAACCGCGTCTTCACCGTCACGGGCACCTTGACCGCATCGACCACGGCACGCGTAATCTCCAGCAGTAGCGGAATGTTGCGCAGCATTCCTGCGCCAGCACCCTTGCCTGCCACCTTCTTGACGGGGCAGCCGAAGTTGATGTCTATCACGTCGGGGTGTACTTGCTCCACGATGCGTGCCGCCTCCACCATCGATGCCACGTCGCAGCCGTAGATCTGTACGCCCACGGGACGTTCCCGGTCGTCGATGACCATCTTGCGTAGCGTCGAGTCGATATTGCGGATGATGGCGTCTGCCGATACAAACTCCGTATATACCATCGCCGCGCCAAATCGTTTGCACATCTGGCGAAAGCCGATGTCGGTCACATCCTCCATCGGAGCGAGCAGCAAAGGGCGGTTGCCTAAGTCTATTGTACCTATTTTCATGGCTGCAAAGTTACGCAAATATTCCGACACAAGCGAAAACAGTCGGTTTTTCGAGGCGATTTAGCTTTTTTAACGCTAAGTATTGTAATTATTACAAGGAAAAGTCGTACCTTTGCATCGCAATCCTAAAAAGATTGCATGAGTGAGAACAAAACATTACGAAATACTTAAAATTCAAACAAGATGAAAGAACTGAAAGGTACCAAGACTGAGAAGAATCTCATGGATGCGTTCGCAGGTGAGAGCCAGGCACGCAACAAGTATACATACTATGCTTCCAAGGCTCGCAAGGATGGTTATGAGCAGATCGCTGCTCTCTTTGAGGAGACTGCAGGCAACGAGAAGGAGCACGCCAAGCTCTGGTTCAAATATCTCAATGGTGGCGAGATCCCCTCTACGGTTGAAAACCTGAAGGATGCTGCCGCTGGCGAGAACTTTGAGTGGACGGACATGTACGATCGTATGGCCAAGGAGGCCGACGAGGAGGGCTTCAAGGAGATTGCCGCCAAGTTCCGTATGGTTGGCGCCATCGAGCGTCACCACGAGGAGCGCTATCGCAAGTTGGTCCAGAACATCGAGGAGGGTGTCGTCTTCTCTCGTGACGGCGACCGCATCTGGAAGTGCCGCAACTGTGGCCATATCGTTGTTGGCAAGAAGGCTCCGGAGGTTTGCCCCGTTTGCAACCACCCGTTGAGCTACTTCGAGATCAACGCAGAAAACTACTAAGCCGCGAGGGCTAAGGTAGCACCGCGTTCCGAATAGGAACAAACATCAAGCAAATAGAATCCTGCACCCGCCTGATCTTCTTCGAGGAGACGAGGCGGGTGCTTTCGTTCTTTTCCCTTCTGGCCAAAAAACGGCTAACGAGGGTGGGGAATTGACATTTTATCCTTACCTTTGCGGCCAAAAAGCAAACGAACATGAAATACTTATTGGTTTCAGACATCCACGGCTGCCGTCCAGCCCTGCAGAAAGTGCTCCAATTCTATGACGAGAACCATTGCGATATGCTCTGCGTTCTCGGCGATATCCTCAACTATGGTCCGCGCAACCGCATCCCTGAGGGCATTGACGCCCAGGGCATCGTCGCCGACCTCAACGCCCGAGCCAGTCAGATCGTCGCCCTGCGTGGCAACTGCGACGCAGAGGTCGATCAGATGTTGCTCCAGTTTCCGATGATGTCCGACTATCTGCTGCTCGTCGATGGTGGTCGCAGACTCTTTCTGACCCACGGCCATCTCTACAACAAGGAGAAGCAGCCTGTCGGTCCCTACGACGTCCTCGTCTGTGGACATAGCCATCTTTGGGAGTTGTCGCAAGGGGAAGGTCCCGCCTTCGTCAATCTCGGATCTATCACCTTCCCCAAGGGCGGCAAGGAACCGACCTTCGCCACCTACGAGGACGGCTTGTTCACTATCTACCGCCTCGACGGCACACCCCTGCAGACGATGCGCCTCTAAGGCCCCTCGCCTCCATCTATCACGCGGGCGGCAAAAGTCCGTCAGGAGGAGCCTACGCCCCTGCCTGCTACGGATTTTTGCCGCCCGTGCGCGTATGGTGTGGCGCTTGCTGCTTATCCTACTAAGGTCACCTGGTGGTTGCTCAGCGCGACGATTCTGTGCTTCTGTGCCTTGCCTACCAATGCGGTGGCAGCCTTCTGCGATATGTTGTAGTGGCGTTTCACGGCCGCGATGTATTGATCATAGGCGATGCTCTCCACTCCTTTTTGCGCAAAAAGGTCAATGGTGAATTGCTTTAGCTCGTCTTCGGTATATTTGGCGTGCTTCTTGTGGAAGTACTCAAAGACGACAACGCAGATGGCTACTACGATGATAAGGCTGATGATGATTGTTTTCGTTGTCATAATAGTCGCGATATTTAAAAGTTTACGTTATGCTGCAAATATACGACTAATCTACCTTTCTGCAAAATAAAAACCAAATTATTTTCTCGCTTTGTTGTGCTTTTAACAAAAAGATACAACTTGCTTCTTCGAGCGGTTGCTTTCTTGCATCGTTCTGATATACTGAGATGCTCTCCTTGTTGTTGACGAAAAGCTGGCGGTAGCCTTGGCGCTTAGCGGCCAGACTATGGACACATGATCCTGCGGATGAGGCCTCGCAAAGGGTGGCCGATGAAGAAAACGCGCCATTTCCTTTGCCATGTGGCCGCTTCTTTGTATATTTGCAAATTAGATTTATGGCAGAAAATTTCGATATTAGAGAACAACGACCGCTTTCGACTGCGGAGAAGGAATTTGAGAATGCGCTCAGACCGCTACGTTTCGACGACTTTAGCGGCCAACAGGGCGTAGTCGATAACCTGCGCGTATTTGTCGAAGCAGCCAAATACCGTGGCGAGCCGCTCGACCACACCTTGCTCCACGGTCCTCCCGGACTGGGAAAGACCACCTTGAGCAACATCATCGCCAACGAGTTGGGCGTGGGTTTCAAGATCACCTCTGGCCCTGTCCTCGACAAGCCGGGCGACCTTGCCGGCATCCTTACCTCGCTGGAGCGGAGCGACGTGCTTTTCATCGACGAGATCCATCGCCTCTCTCCCGTCGTGGAGGAGTATCTGTATTCGGCGATGGAGGACTTCCGCATCGACATCATGATCGACAAGGGCCCCTCGGCACGATCCATCCAGATAGACCTCAATCCGTTTACCTTGGTGGGCGCCACGACCCGTAGCGGCCTGCTTACGGCCCCGCTCCGAGCTCGTTTTGGCATTAACCTCCACCTCCAGTACTACGACCCCGAGACGCTCCAGGCTATCATCAAGCGCTCCGCCAGTCTCCTCCATGTGCCCATAGAGGATGCGGCAGCCGCCGAAGCCGTGGCACGCCCCGTATCGCCAACGGACTGTTGCGCCGCGTGCGCGACTTTGCCCAGGTGAAGGGCGACGGCACCATCACCCAGGAGATAGCCATCTTCTCCCTCCAGGCGTTGAATATCGACCAGTATGGTCTCGACGAGATCGACAACAAGATCCTCCTGACCATCATCGACAAGTTTCGTGGCGGTCCGGTGGGCATTTCCACCATTGCCACGGCCATCGGCGAGGATAGCGGTACTGTGGAGGAGGTCTATGAGCCCTATCTGATCATGGAGGGATTTCTCAAGCGCACGCCGCGCGGACGCGTCGCCACACAGTTGGCCTACGAGCACCTGGGGCGCAATCCCTATGCTGGCAACGTGATGCAGCCAGACCTTTTCGATTGAAAGAAGTGAAGCAAGTATGAAAGCAAACGAGAATAGCCGCATCGCCCTCTTCACGGGCACTTTCGACCCCTTCACTACTGGCCATGCGTCGGTAGTGCGTCGGGCCCTTCCGCTCTTCGACCACCTTGTCATCGCCGTGGCCGTGAGCGAGCGGAAGCATACGCAGGAGGAAATATCCGAGCGCGTGGCCGCCATCGCCTCGCTCTATGAGGACGATCCGCGGGTGAGTGTGCGCCCGTATAGCGACCTGACCATCGATATGGCCCGTCGCGAGGGAGCACGCTTCATCGTCCGTGGTGTGCGCGATGTCAAAGATTTTGAGTATGAACGCCAACAGGCCGACATCAATCGCCAACTGAGCGGCGTGGAGACGGTCTTGCTCTTCACGGAGCCCGATCTCCAGAGCGTCAGCAGTACCTTGGTCCGCGAACTGAGGTTCTTCGGCCATGATGCATCGCAGTTTATTCCAAAGAAATGATTTACACTATATAAAATAAGGAGGTTATGATAACTTATAATGCCGAAGGCATCGCCATGCCGAAGATCAAGAAACGCCTCACGTCGAAATGGATCAAGGCCGTAGCGGCTTCCCACGGGCGCAAGGTGGGCGAGGTGGGCTACCTGTTTGTCAATGACGACAAGATACTGGAGGTCAACCGCGAGTATTTGGGACATGATTATTACACCGATATCATCACTTTCGACTATGATGAGGACGATGTGATCAACGGCGACCTGGTCATCTCGCTCGACACCGTCCGCACCAATGCCGAACAGTTTGGCAAGTCCTACGACGACGAGCTCCATCGTGTGATCATCCACGGCATCCTCCACCTTTGTGGCATCAACGACAAGGGGCCTGGCGAGCGCGAGATCATGGAGGCCAACGAGGATCGCGCCTTGGACCTGCTGGCCACACTCCGAAGCGAGTAGCGCCCCTCTGTGGGCTTGTAGCGATAGGAAGCGGGCTTTGGAAGAGTAGTGTTCTCACGCTCTTTCAAAGCTCGCTTTTGTGCTTGCCCTATAGTCTGGCAAAAGCATTGGCCATAGCGTTCCCAAGGAGTCATAGGCCATCGTTGCTTGCCTCCTATATTATATATAAATAGGAGAGAAGAGGATGTAATAGGAGAGCAGAGGATGTAATATGAAAATAAGAGGTTCTTCTCGAAAATGGAGTGATTCGACGTGGACACACAGAAAACAACTCGAACAACTTTTACAACAAGTAACAACGCTTCGCGGGGACATTGCCTCTTCGAGGCTCATGCTGACCAAGGGTTGCTGCAAGGGAAACAACTATGAACAACGCTTCGCCTTGGACACGTTTCCTGCTAATTGTTCTGGCATAATGTCCTAGCATAATGTCCTGGCGAAGCCTTGTATTTTGTTGTTTACCTTGCAGCAAGATTGTTATACACGCGTAGCGTGTAGGTTGTTACTTGTTGTATAAGTTGTATTTGTTGTTTTCCCTAACTCAGCTGGACGTATTGCCAACAGCACAAACCCTATCACTCGATTTTCCGGATGAACCAAATAAGAGACCCCGTTGCCCAGGGAAGGCAACGGGGTCTGCTTTATCGTGGAGTAAGCCTTGCTACAGGCTTGACCATTCTGTTGTTATGCTTTGGCCACTTCGTTGGCGTCGATCGTCTTGCGCTTGAGCACCATGTAGGCCACCGGCGAAGCGATGAAGATGGAGCTGAGCGTACCGAAGACCACACCGAGGATCATGGCGAAGGAGAAGCTGCGGATGCTCTCACCACCCAGGAAGAAGATGCAGAGCAACACGATGAGCGTAGAGGCTGACGTGTTGATCGTACGGGCCAGCGTCTGGTTGATAGAGCTGTTGAAGAGGGTCTCGCGATCCTGCTTCGGATGCAACTTGAGGTTCTCACGGATTCGGTCGAAGACCACCACCTTATCGTTGATAGAATAGCCGATCACCGTCAGGATAGCACCGATGAAGGTCTGGTCGATCTCCAGCGAGAACGGCATCCAGCCCCAGCAGAGCGAGTAGATACCAACCACGGTGAGGGTATCGAAGAACAGAGCGACGATAGAACCAACGGAGAAACCGAGGTTGCGGAAGCGCAGCAAGATGTAGAGGAAGATGAAGAACAGAGCCAGGGCCACACTGATGATGGCGCCGTAGGTGATGTCCTTAGCCACGGAAGGTCCTACCTTGGCCGAGCTAATGATGGATCCGCCCGTACGGATATCCGGGTTCTTGAAGGCCTCTACGTTGGCCTGGCTGACGAAGCCAGCCTTGTGGAGGGCGTTGTAGAGGATGGTCTCTGCGCGGTCGTCCTCCATCGGGTCGTTGGACTCGATATTGTAGTTGGTCGAGACGCGGATGGTCTTGCCGTCCGTACCGAGGGCGATGACGGAAGTCGTGGCCTGCTTGCCAGCGTCCGTACCCGTGGTGTTGACGAATGCGCCGTCGAGCAGCTCGCGCACGCTCTCTACCTCCGTGGCCTTGTTGAGGGTCACGACATAGTTGCGTCCACCCGTGAAGTCGATACTCTTGCTGAGGCCGCGGATGGCGAAGCTGCCGATGAAGACCACGGCGGCAATGCCACAGAGCGTGAAGCTCTTCTTGCTCATCTTCATGAAGCCGAAGTTGACGTTCTGCATCAGATTCTTGCTGATGGAGGTGTAGAACTTCTGGTTGAGCCAGCGGTTCTTGGCCATCTGCTTCTCATAGACGATGCGGGTCAGGAAGACGGCAGTGAAGAACGAGCAGCACAGACCGATGATCCACGTGGTGGCGAAACCACGGATCGGACCCGTACCCGTGACGAGCAGGATGATACCCGTGATGAGCGAGGTGAGGTTGGAGTCGAAGATGGCGGAGAAGGCGTTCTTGTAACCTGCCTCCAGGGCCTCCTTGATGCCCTTGCCGCCTCTCATCTCCTCCTTGATGCGCTCATAGATCAGCACGTTGGCATCGACGGCCGTACCCAGTGTCAGCACGATACCGGCAATACCCGGCATGGTGAGCGCCGACTGGAACGAGGCCAATATTCCTAACGTGAAGAAGAGGTTGGCGAGCAGCGCCACGTTGGCCATCATACCCGGGATGATATCGTACATCAGGAGCATGTAGATCATCAGGACGACGAAAGCGATGACGAAGGAGATGAGACCCTGCTGGATGGACTGTGCGCCGAGCGTAGGACCGACGACCTCCTCCTGGACGATACGTGCCGGAGCCGGCATACGTCCAGACTTCAGCGTGTTGGCCAAGTCCTTGGTATCCTCGATGGTGAAGTTGCCCGAGATAGACGACTGACCGCCGTCGATCTGGCTGTTGATGCGCGGAGCGGTATAGACTACGCCGTCGAGCACGATGGCTACGGCCTTGCCGAGGTTGGCCTTGGTGATGGCCGACCATTCGCGCGCACCCTCGGAATTCATGGACATGCTCACCTCCGGCTTGCCATACTGGTCAAACTGGTCCTTGGCGTCGGTGACGACGTCACCCTCCAGGACGGGGCGGCCGTCGCTCGTGGTGATCTTCAGGGCGTGGAGCTCGAAGACGTTCTTCTGGTTGAGTCCGTCGGCCGGCTTGGCGCTCCAGAGCAGTTTCAGGTCGCTGGGCAGCACCTGCTTGGCCAGGTGGCTATAGATGAGCTTGTTGATAGCGGCGGTGTCGCGCACGTTGGCATAGCCTACGATGCTGAGGGCCTCGCCCGGAATGGTCTGAAGCATGGAAAGCAGCGGGTGGTCGCGGCGCAGCTGGGCGTCGGTCTCGTTCTTGGCGGCGTTGGCGGCAGCGTTGCGACTGTCGCGGAGGTGCAGCTTGGAGGCAGCCTTCTTGGCCGGGGCCTTCGTGCCGTCAGTGGCAGCCGTGTCCTTCTTCTCCGTGCCGTTGTCGCCATTGGCCAGACGCTGGTCCAGCTGGACGAGGTACGGCGTGATCTCCTGGTTGTTGTAGGTCTCCCAGAACTCCAGGTTGGCGCTACCCTGCAGCAGCTTGCGCATACGCTCCGGCTCGCGGATACCCGGCATCTCGACCATCAGTCGGCCTTCCTGTCCCTCGAGCTTCTGGATGTTGGGCTGCACGACGCCAAACTGGTCGATACGGTTGCGGACCACGTTGTAGGAGTTGTCGATGGCGGCGGTCACTTCTGCGCGCAAGGCGCTCTCCACCTGCTCATCCGTACTCTGCGTGCTCACCTTGCCCTTGAGCTGCTGGGTGGCGAAGATCTCGGCCAGGCGGTGGCCCGGTGCGTTCTTGTGGTAAGCGTCGATGAAGAGAGAGATGAAGTCGCGCTGGCTCGTCTCCTCCTCCTTCTTGGCCTGCTGGAGCGACTTCACATAGGCCGGGTCGGTCTTGTGGTCAGCGAGCACATCGACGACGTCGGGTACGGAGATCTCCAGAATGACGTTCATACCGCCCTTCAGGTCAAGGCCGAGGCCGATTTGTGTCTCCAGACACTTCTGATAAGAGTAGATGCCCAGATACTTCACGGAGTCCTTGTAGTCCTGCCGCGCAATGGGATCTTTGATCTTCTCGGCCTGGCTGTCATAGTAGCTGGTGGCTACCGAGAAAGACAGGTAGAAGATACTTGCGAGCGTCAGCAAGACGGCCACGCAAATTACTAGTCCTTTGTTCTGCATTTTTATTGTTGTTTTTGAATTTAATCAGCTAAAAAGCGCCCATTCATAGCCCGTCCTGCCTCGTAAAAGAGACACGAACGTACTACAAACGTGCAAAGATACTGATTTTTTCACATATTGGGAAAACTTTCGGCCTTAAATGTCATTTTTTTAAGGTTTTGGCCGCATTTCCAACCAGCAGAAGATAGGGTAGTGGTCGCTTGTGTGGATACGATCATCGACTTTGGCGCCATAGGGCTTGAAGAAGTCGGAGCAGAGGATATGGTCGATGCGTGTATAGATTCCGTTGCGGTTGAAGGACCGTCCGGGACCGTTGCCCGAGGCTATGTAGCAGTCTGTCAGTCCCTTCGACAGGGTTCTGTGTGTGTAGGAGATGGGGGTGTCGTTGAAGTCTCCGCATGCGATGACGGGCAGCCCCTCCTTGAGGCGCTGCTGGATGCGTGCGGCCACCATGCGTACCTGGGCCGCCCTGCGGGTCGTTCCCTTCGATAGTTTCTCGATCAGCTGGAGCGTCTCAATGCGTGCCGTGTCGGCCTCCACGTCGCCTTGGAGGATATGGTGGAAGTCCTCGCGCTCCTTCTCCGAGATGCTGTAGGACTGGAGGTGGTTGTTGATGATGCAGACCTTCTGGCCGCCCACATCGACGAGGAAGTCCACGCTCATGTTGCCCGGGGAGTGGTAGGGGATGGAGTCGTGGCTCAGGATGGGGTAGCGCGAGGCCAGAAACAGGCCGTGGCCGGTCTCCGAGGCTTTGGGGATGAAGGCGGTATAGGCGTATTTGTGTCGCAGCAACTTTAGGGGCGAGAGACTGTCGCCCTTGTCCGTGGCCTCCTGCAGACAGATGAAGTCGGCGTCGCTATCGAGCAGGTAGCGCATCATCTCGCTCTTCTCTCCCTCCTTCGTGACGTAGCCCTCAAACATGGCCACGTTCCATGACAACAGTTTCAAGGCGCCGTGGGGCGGCTCCTCCGTGGGGTTGAAGGGCGTGTATTGGCGGATGGGGACAAAGGCCAGCAGCAGACCCGCCACGGGCAGCCACAGCAGGCGTGGGCGCAGCAGTATCCAGAGGACGAGAAAGAAGAGGTTGGCGAGGATGACGGCAGGCATCAGCAGCCCCACGTTGCTCAGTTTGGGCCACGCCTCGGGCTGGAGCAGGTCGGAGTAGCCCACCAATAGCAATGCTATGATAGCCAATAAGTTGGCCACCACCAGCAGAAGGCGCATCGCCTTTCTCAATTTCTCCATAGCGTTCTCTCTCTCGTCGTGTTTATAATGGTTACGTCGTGCTATTTCTCCCCCGTTTCAGAGGAAGTTTCCCCCGCCTCCGCGGAAGAATCCTCGACTTCGGGGAAACCCTTTCTGTCGTGCGTAGCCCTTAGTTGTTGCTACTGTCGAAGAGCGTCTGCTTCTCCTCCTTCGTCAGACTGTCGTAGCCGCTCTTTCGTATCTTGTCGAGGATGCGGTCGATCTCCTCCTGGGTAGCCTTCTTGTGGGCGTTATACTCCCAGTCGGTCTCTTGTCGTGTGGTCTCGCCTGCGTTTTTCTTGCCTTTGAGCACGTCGAAGCCGCCCCAGTTTTTGCCAAATCCGCCCCAGTTCTTGCGCTTATGGCCCGTGTTCTGCCAGCCTCCTCCGTGCTTTCCGAAGCCGTTGCCTTCCATGAAGGGATGCTTGCGCCAGTACTTGATGAGAATGTAGCCGAAGAGCATGCCGCCGAGGTGGGCCAGATGGGCCACGCCGTCGTTGGTGGTCGCAATGGCCGAGAACAGTTCCAGGGCGATGGAACCGGCGATTACCCACTTGACCTTGAGGGGGAAGGGGAAGGGAATGACAAACATTCGCTCGTTGGGGAAGTACATGCCGTAGGCCAGGAGGATGCCGTAGAGTGCACCCGAGGCGCCTACTGTCGTCCAGAGGTTGAGCAAACCCTGGTTGGCCCGCACCACCATCATGGTGTCGGCGAAGGTGAAGCCAGGCACTTGTTCATTGCAGATGATGTAGAACTGTCCAAACTGTGCCAGCTCCTGGCAGAAGCCTGCGCCCAAGCCGCAGATGATGTAATAAAAAAAGAACTTCCTCGATCCCCAATAGGCCTCCATCACGGGTCCGAACATCCACAACATAAACATGTTCATGAAGATATGCCCGAGGCCACCATGCATGAACATGTAGGTGAATATCTGGTAGAGGTGGAAGTCAGGAGCCAGAAAAAAGTGCAGTCCCAGCAAGCCGGTCAGGTCTATCCCCATGTTTTCCGTCACCCAGGTGGCGATAAACATGATGGAGTTGATGATCAGCAGATTCTTAGTGACTGCGGGTATTTCGCGCGTGAGCATTTTTGTTCTTTTTGATTATACCGTGCAAAATTACGAAAAAATCCTCATTAACTGCACACGGAGCCCCCTCAATACGCTTTTTTACGCAATTTTCGTCACTTTTTCCGATTTTTAGTTTGTATTGTAAAACTATTCTCTTATATTTGCACCCACAAGCGTTTGAATCAATATATATTAATCGATAATCAAGAAAAGTTATGAACAAAACAGAGTTAATCGAGAAGATTGCGGCCGGCTCGGGTCTGAAGAAGGCTGAGGCCAAGGATGCTTTGGACGCCACGTTGCGCGAACTGAAGAATGCTTTGGTAGCTGGCGAGAAAGTGCAGCTGGTCGGCTTCGGTACCTTCGAGGTCAACGAGCGTCCCGAGCGTCAGGGTGTCAACCCCGCCACGGGTGCCAAGATTGTCATCCCCGCACGCAAGGTGGTGAAGTTCAAGGCTGGTGCTGACCTCAGCGATGCGGTCAACGCATAACTGTCAATTCTTTTTCGCAAGAAAATACCAGGGGAAGGACCGTGGGTCTTTCCCCTTTTTGCGTCCTGTCAGAAGGGGAAGAGGACGAAGGCGCAGGCGTCCCATACGGCATGGGAGATGATGAGGGCCGTGAGGCTTTGCGGGAAGAAGCGATAGATGAGGCCCCAGCAGCCGCCTACGACTCCTGCCGCCACGATCAGCAGGAAGTTGAGCGAAGGCAGATGGACGAGCGTGTAGCAGGCCGTGGCAGCCACCAGGCCCGCGTTGGCGCCCCAGCGCGCCATCATCCGCCGCTGGATGAAGCCGCGCCAGAAGATCTCCTCTGCCGGACCGATGACGAGGAGGAGCAGGACGGCAATGACGGCAGGGGGCGTGCTGCCCTTCATGGAGTAGATCATGTCCACCTGGCCGCGGGCGAAACCAAACATCCATTGCGACACCTTGTCGCCCGTCCAGAACACCCACCACAGCACGAAGGCGATCGACAGTCCCGCTACGACCGCGCGGGGCGAGAACCTCAGGTCCTTCAGCCACTCTCTACACCAGATCGTAGAGAGCGTGGTGAGGGTGAGGGCCGCACACGTCATCGTGTACCAGAAGTTGATGTGTGGCGCCGTCCAGGGCGAGAACATCACAAACCATAGCAGGGCTGCGATGAGGACGGCAACAATGGTCTTTCTCATTTCTTATATATAAGTTCTTAATACTCCCAGCCAACTGCCGAGGAAGAAGCCCAAGGCGTAGAGGAGGCCGAAGGCCATCTGTAGCTGCGCCGTCGTCTGGTCGAGTCGCTGAATGCCTCGGTAGGGCAGGTCGTCTTCTGCCAGGATCATCGTCCGCACGTTGCGCAGGGCCAGGGGCAACGTCAGCACGACCGCCAGCAGCGTCCACGGCTGTCCCAGCAGGACCACATAGAGCAGGGCCAGGGCGTAGGGAGCGAAGATCTCGAAGGCATAGATGGCCTTGGCGTTCATCAGCGAGACCGAGGTCGTGATGGTGCCCAGTCCGGCCTGAAGATCTGTCTTCACGTCGCGCGTGTTGTTGGCATGGAGGATGGAGACGGTGAGCAGTCCGATGGGCAGAATCATCAGCAGCGACTGCGTGTCGTAGGCCCCCACGGCCACGAAGAACGTGCCGAGGGCAGGGAGCAGGGCGAAACTCACGAGGATGTTGATGTCGCCCAGGTGGTGGGACTTCATCCAGGGATAGACCAACGCGAGCAGGACGCCCGCCAGTCCGATCCACCATCCCGACCACGACGAGTTGTAGAGCAGAAACACGCCGATGGGCACGGCCAGCGCCACGAGCACCAGACCATAGCGCAGGATCTCTTTTGGGCGGAACGTGCCGTCGTGTATCCACGTCACGCCATTGCTGCAGGCTTTCGTGTCCACGCCCCATGTGAAGTCGAAGTAGTCGCTCACCATGTTGCCGCCCGAGTGGACGATGGAGAGCAGCGGGAGACAGAGCAGGGCGTTGAGCCAGTTGATGTGGGCCGCGCCGTTGTCGCTCTGACTGTAGAGGTAGGCCCACATGATGAGAATCGGCATCACCGAGGCGGGCAAGGCCCAGGGGCGGGTGGCGATGATCCAGTTTTTCAAAGTTCTTCTTTTTTCCATGTCTTAGTTAAAAGGCGAACCCGTGGGAAGGACAGCCTCCGCCACGACTTCCATGATTAGTTTGATTTAATATCGATCGTTGATCGCCATGCGCGGCCGAAGGCAGCGTGTGGCAATCTGGTGCAAGTGCAAAGGTAAGAAGAAACTTTGAAATGGGGTAGCGCTTTCCCCGATTTTCTCGGCAGAAGTTTTTTGTGTGGGGGAACACCAGAGGCTTCTCGCTCATACACCAAAGGCTTCTCCCTTAAACAGAAATGGACGAAAGCCAAGTAAAGCGGCTTTCGTCCATTGATCTAATTATAATATGTAGTCGTTGCCGACGGCCTTATGCCGCGCGGACTACCAGTTATAGCTGTTCCATGGGTCGTACTCTTTCACGGCTTCATCTTTGTCCGTAATGACAGGGCGCATGTCAGAGGCGGGATCGTCTAATTCCACCTGGCCGTTGTCGTGGAACTTGCCTACAACCAAAGACGACGTAGCTGCACAGTAGTTGTTCTGTGTCTCCACCATCAACACAGTAGTTACGGGCTTGATATATTTACGTTTCATTTTTCTAAAGTCCTTTTTGAAGTTTGTTTGATATGATTATCTTACCACATGCTTTCGTCCGTTGACGATGTAGATGCCGCTGGGCAGCCCCTCGGTCGTATTGCCGACACGCTGTCCCTGGAGGTTGTACACGCCATTGTTCTTGCCGTAGCGGTTGCCAGCCTCGGGGCTGACGATCAGCTCGCCGATTGTCGTCAACTCCGCCTCCTGCTTCATGCCGTCGATATAGACTGCGAGCTGCACGCCGTTGTTGTTGGGCTTGAACCAGCAAGAGAAGCCGCGGAGACCGCGCTCCTTCGTGTCAGAGTAATAGACGTTGCCCTTATCGAAGAAATAGCTTCCTACGAGGTTGTCGTAGCCATCGAGGATCGTTCCCCTGTTTTCAGAGAGAGTCCATTCGCCCGTGACATCGTCCTGTGTAGCGTCCGGGTCGAAGGTGCGGACGAAAGTACCGTAGGCCGTGATGGCTCCCGCTTTTTGAGTCAGCCTCGTCGTCCAGTGCTCGTCCATGTCGCTGAAGTCGTTCTTGCCGTCGACAGTCGTCTTGAACGTGACGTTGGGGATCTGGAAGCGCTGACCCTGGATCGTTACCTTGTAATCGCTGCCAGTTCCCGTTGTGATGTTAGCAGTGTAGGGGGTGCCATTGTATGCCTCCATCGTCTTGGTCGGGAAGATAATGTACGGCTGATAGGCTTGGATGGCGGTAGCCTTCTCATTCTCGTCGAGGTTTACGGTTTCAAACTGCAGCTCGGTGTTCGTGAGGTTCTTGAGCTTGGCAAGGCGCACGTTGGCACCAAAGGCATCACGAACCTGTTTGACCGTGAGGTCCACGGGCAGTACGAAGGAGTTCCAGTGGTCCTTGGTGAACGTCTTGGCAAGGTGGAGCATGCGGTTCGTGTAGGTGGTGGTGCCATTCCTCAGATAGTCCAGGTCGCCGCGCAGCTCGTCGAGTATGAGGTCTGGGCTCTTCGTGTTGCTGGCGTAGAGCACGCGGAAGTCATCGAACACCGTCCACTCGTTGGCGTCGGGCTTCTCGTTGGCGTTACCGATGTAGAGGCCGAAGGCGATGCTGACGCCACCAGCGGCACCAGCTTGCTCAATCATCTCCTTCGTCACATGTACGCTCACGCTATTGGTATATTTGTTTGACTCGTAGAACTCCTTGCCCGCATAGTCCATGTTCTGATCAGCTACACGGAGGCGAGACTTCTCTTCCGCAGACATGTGGTCGACCTGGCTAAGTATGGTCGTGCATTTTGAGTCCTCGAACAAGTCGTTGCCTGCGACGCCTGCGAAGAGGTGGGCTTTGTCCGTGTTGGAGTATGCCTTGCACTCTACGACGTAGATGCCCGGCTGCTTCACAAACATCTTCTGATAGATGTAGCCATGCGTGCCGTGTACGTCCATGCAGAAGAACTTACCCATGTAGCGCAGGTAGTCGTCCCACTTGGTGAAGTTTTGGTATTTGGTGTCCGAGAAGTAGAATTTGTATGGATCAGAGGATGACTTTGTAAACCTACCGTTGTTATACTCATTGCCATTGCCGCGTGACAGGGGAGTGGCCGCAGTCGATACCTTCGTGTCCGTTTTGTAGTTGTACTCCTGCAAACCGATACGGGTGTACGCTCCCGATGCTACGGAAGAGGTAAATACCTGCCATCCGTTGATGTCCGTTCTTCCACGATCGAAGCCAGGACACTTCAACATAAAGGAAAAGTCAAGTGGATCTTTCAGTTCCACGCTGTTCCCTAACTGCAAGTTGTCGATGTCCTGTAGCGTGAGGACGCGCCATTTGCTATAATCGTTAGGTGTACCGTTGGTGCAGATATTCGTGTATGTATCTGCTCCACAGTTCCTGTCTGCTGTAGCTTGTCCTTCGTCAAAGGCCGTAAGGTACATCCCATCTTGTGCGCTGAACCCAGAACTTGACGTAGTAGTCTTGAAAGTGTAGATAAGGTAGGCGTCCTTACCGTTCGAATCTGTTGTTTTTGTAAAGAACCAACCGTCGTAACCGTTGTAATTGGTCGTTGAACCACGGTCGCAGAATACGCCGACGTCGGTCGTTCCGTTGGTTCCCCTGTTCACCCATTTCACCATGTTGCCCTCCCTGGTAGCGATGTTTTGTGCGAAGTTGAGAGAGAGCGTTTCGCTTCCATCAATTTTCGTAGACGTTCCATTGCGTGTCCAGAGTGGCATCGGGTAGTCTTTCAAAGAGGCACTTGTACCCCAGTAGCCTCCCATGTTGAGAAACTTGCCTGACCCCACGTTGTAGAGGAAATACACTTTGCTCGGGTCGCCGTAGGAGCAGTCCGCGGTGATTCCCTTCTGGAGCTTCTCAAAGGTTTCGCCCGGCAGGTCGCCTACGCCCTCGTAAGAACTGCTTGAATTTCCGCCACCCGTTGCGCCGTCGTTTTGTGCTGATGCCACAAAGGGTGCAGCGGCGAGGAGTGCCGTGGCGATTCCAACACTCCAGCTGCGCCGCCATAAGCAGCGTTCGCCGTGTTGTGAAGTAGTTGTTTTCATCGTTTTAATGTTCTCTTTAGATAATTAGTAATGATCACTGTTGTTTTTAGTACCTCCATGCTCAGTTCTAACCCAGTATGCTCGTCGTCAGATAGGGCGATAGGTTGATTTTGACAGGAATGCACAATCTATTTGGGTGTAAAATTACTAATCATTGTAAAATTAGGGGGGTAAAGCGTTAAATAAAATTAAAGCTTTGTTTTTAACTTGCTTTCAACCCCCTGTGTGGCAGATATTTACCATTGTGTCAACGCACAGCCGCCTTTTAGCGGGCGTCTTTTGCTGCAGGTTTTGTCCTGGCGAAGCATTGTTTGTGTTGTGCTGCCTTCCGAAAACAAAAACGTTAAACGTTATAACGTTAATGCGTTATCAAAAAGCAAAAACGTGACAAGGTGACAATGTAACAATGAAAATAGCCTCTCCGTTTTCCTCATGACCGTTATGATGACAGAGCAGCCCACGGGGAAACAGGCAAGTGGCTGTTTTTTCCAGTGGGCTGCAAATGTTGAATAAGGCGATCGTTGAGTCAGATCAACGCAAGTTGCAACTACAGATTGGGTTTCAACCGCAGAGTGTAAGTATGGTCGCCTGAGGTGGGACACTCATATTTCGGCAGGACCACGTCGCCTTGGCAACTGTTGTTGCCCAGTCCGCGCTGCCAATAGTCGATATGAGCAAACACCTGGGGCTTGCGTACGAGGTCGTACCAATGGGTGGGTATTTTCCACAGGTTGCTGCCTTCTTCTATCCACTTCGACTCATCGAAGTGAGAGAGCGAGAATGAGGCTTTGCCATCAACCTGGACTGTGAGCGTGAGTCCTTCCTCCTTGTTGCTGAGCAGCAGTTCGCGCAGATCCTCATGGTCGCCGTAGGTCTGTGGGTGGATTTGCTCCTCCACCATATCATCGACCGTGGTGGTGAAACGTCCGAGGTAGGAACCCGTCTTGCGGTCGGAATAGTTGGAGCGCGGACCACGCGCATAGAACTCCACATTCTCAAAGCCTGAAGCCAGTTGCAGGCCGAGACCCAGACGGCGTGTAGCCCCCGAAGGAGAGAATGTCGTCTTCATGTCAACCGTGGCATCTGGATAGAACGTGTAGCGGATGGTGTACTGGCAGTTTTTGGCATTGCCCTGCACCGTCATGGTGGCGCAGCCCGTAGCCTCGTCCTGGGTCAAAGCCTTGATGATTTTGGTCGAGGACGAATTGACACATCCTACATTTGCGGTACCGGTACTCTCTTTGTCGTTGTCGATGTTTCGGCAACTATTGAAGTCGGGCGCAGCTCCCGAAGCTATCGTGCCATTGGCATTGGTGTGCAGAATCTGCTTGCCCGCATAGGTCCACGCCGTCATCTTGCCGCTGTCGTCGAAAGCCATTCGGAAGTCGTTGCCCTCGGAGTCGTTGCCCGAGACGGTGTTGCCGCTGATCGTCAGGGAACCTCCCTTGGACGTGTGAGCAGTCCAGGCTGGGCGCGCGGTAAGGGCAAACTGCTCATCGGCGATGTTGTAGCCAGCCTCCGCCCATGCGCAGTCCTCCTTGATGCGCAGCTCGACATTGACGAGATACTCGCTCGCCTCGTCGGTCACGGTCTTCAGCGGCAGGGTGATGCGTGCCGTGGCTCCCGGCGCGATCGCGTCGAAGTGGCCGATAGTAGCCTCCTCCACCAGCCGTCCATCCTTGAACACACGGAAGGCGAGGTCGTAGCGGTCGGGAGAAATGGTGGTGAAGACATACTTGTTGGTGAGGGAGACTGAGCGTGAGGCCGCGTCGAAGTCGGAGAACGCCACATACTGATAGACCTTCTTCACCTCGGTGAGCTTGGAAGTCCAGGCGCGGTCGGGCGTGATGAGGCCGTTGTTGAGGAAGTTGCCCTGGAAGCCAACTCCAAACAGTGCGATGTCATTGTAGTCGTAGCCCGAGGTCCAATTGTGGAAACCATTCTTGGTCTTGTCGGCCACGACGCCAGAGCCACTTTCCACGCGGTAGATGGCCTGGTCCACCCAGTCCCAAATGCAGCCGCCAATGATGCCGGTGCTACTCTCGATGACATCCCAGTAGTCCTTCAGGTTGCCTACGGCTTGTCCCATGGCATGGGCGTATTCGCAGATGAAGTAGGGACGATCCTCGACTCCATCCTTATTGCTTGCCACATAGTCCACCGTGGGATACATATTGGAATAGAGGTCCGAAGTGGCCGCATTGCCCCAGTTGGTCGTACCCTCATAGTGGATGGGGCGGGCGTCGAGGGCCTTCACTGCCGCATAGGCCTTCTCGAAGTTGAGGCCGCTTCCCGACTCGTTGCCCAAAGACCAGAACGTGACGCAGGGGTGGTTGCGGTCGCGCGCCACCATGCGCACGTTGCGGTCCACATACTGAGCGGTCCAGTTTCCGTTTGTGGTGAGTTTCTTGAGTCCCCATATCCAGGCATAGTGGCACTCCACGTCGGCCTCGTCCATCACATAGAAGCCCAGAGCGTCCATCATGGCGTACATCTTCGGCTGGCGCGGATAGTGGGACGTGCGTACCGTGTTGACATTGGCCTGCTTCATCATCGTCAGGTCCTTCATCATCGTCTCCACGTCGATGGCCCGTCCGTATTCGGGATGCGTGTCCTGGGTGTTGACACCCTTGAAGAAGACGCGCTGGCCGTTGACATAGACGACGTGCGGATTTTTCGTCAGCGAGATGGTGCGGAAACCATACTTCGTGTTGAACGCCATCTCTTCCGTGCCGTCGGCAGCACGCTGGCTCACCGTCACATTATATAAATAAGGAGACTCCGCACTCCAAGGATGCAGGCCCTTGAGTCCCGGAAGGCTCACGGTCAGGGTCTGTCTTCCGTTGTTGTCTTGTTTGCTTTGGTATGCAGCCGTGCCAGTAGCTACCACGTTGCCCTCCTTGTCGCTGAGCGTGACGGCAATGGTCTTGTCGGCACCTGCCACGCGGTCGCGGTTGTCGATGGTGAGCGCGACCTGCATCGTGCCGCTGGTAGCATCGGCGGCCATGTTGTCGGTGGTGATGACGTGGTCGGCTACAAAGACCTTGGGTGTGGCGACGAGATAGACGTCGCGGTGGATGCCCGAAAGGTGCCACATGTCCTGTCCCTCGAGATAGGATCCGTCACACCAGCGATAGACGCGCACGGAGAGCTGGTGGACGTTGTCTGCCGAGCTGCCCGTCCGGATGCTGCCGTCGGGAAGCTTCTCCAGGGCTGCGGTGATATCAAATTCCGCGTCGGTATTGGATCCCTGCGAGTAGCCGACATAGTTGCCATCGACCCAAACGGCAGCGGCACTATAGACGCCATCGAAATGGAGGAAGACGCGCTTGTCGCGCCACGAGTCGTCGAGCGTGAACTGGCGGCGGTAGAAGCCCGTGGCATTGTTGTCGTTCTCGTTGGTCTCAGACCTGCTCTCCACGGCCTTTGGCGGATTGTACTCGAAGGGATAGCCGATGTTGGTATAGACGGGCCTTCCGTAGCCCGCCATCTCCCAGGAGAGCGGCACGCGGATGGGCTTCCATTGGCTGGCGACATAGTAGGGCGACTGTTCGAAGTCCTTGGCGTAGAACTCGCTGGCTGCGGGTCCGCTCGTTGTGCCCTTGACATAGCAGAACTGCCACTCCTTGCCGTTCTCGCTACTGTTGAGGCTTCTCACCAGCGAGCGCGTCTCGTCCGTGGGAAGCCACGGAGCGTCGTAGTGGGTAGCGTCGGCACGAAGCTGCGCTGTGGAGGGATAGGGCAGGAAAGTGGTATGAGCAGCCTCCTTGTGGTCCTCAAACTTCTGTGGGTTGCTGGTCCAGGCGGCGATGCGGTCTGTCTTCATATCGACATAGTCTATCAGGCGCACGCGCTTGCAGACGGCATGGCTGCGGGTCTCCCCCTCGGCGCTACCTATCTGGATGGTGGAAGACCCGGAGGAGAACAAGGCAGAGATGGCCGAGCCGGAAGCCTGCTGCCGTATGCCGTTGACATAGAAGCCATCCTTGGTCAGATGGATGGTGAGGATCTTCGTGTCGTCATCAAGCTCCACGTCTAATGCGGTCTGCGTATTCTGCCACGTGTTGACCCAGCTTCCGCGGAGTCGCTCGTTGAATGTTTGTCTCCTGCTGGAATAGTAAGGCAGCGAGAATTTGCTTGGGATATAATAAAAGTGGAGGTTGTTGCCCTTCCAGTCCTGTATCTTCTTTCCGAAGGAGATGATGTTCTCCAGGGCGGAGGTGCAAGCGGAGACGTCGAGGACTATCTCCAGGCTCTTCTTCGAGAAATCGATGGTGAAATTTTTGCCAGAAGCTTTTCCGTTGGTGGAGAGCATCCACAGTTGGCCGCTGGGAATCTTGGAGACGTCCAGCTCGGAGAAGTCGCTCCCCGCCTTGATAAACTTCGTTTCTGCATCGGTGTGTGCCGCCAGGGTATGGACAGCGGAGAAGGCCCACAGCAGAAGGCACAGTAGGATGTGTTGTGTAGTTTTCATTGTGTGAGACTTATTTGACGATGATTTTAATGCCATTGACGATATACAGACCGGGGGCAAGAGGTTCGGCAGAACCCTTGCGGCGCACCAGTTGGCCGCCCGTGTTGAAGACGGCGCCATCGGCAGGGCGAGAGACCACGGGTGCGGTTTGCGGGACGGAGGTGACCTCCTGGTCCTCTACTGTCCAGCCGAGGTTGCGATTGGCAGCCTGCGGATCGTTGCTTTGGAAATAGCCACGGAAGCCATTGGCCTTCATGTCGGTTTCGAGACAATACATCCGGTCGCCGTCGCCGAAGACGTAGGCGTTGGCCGGAACGATCGTGGGACCATAGAAGCCGACGAAGCGGGTGCCGTCGGCTACTGTCTCGCGCGACCGGTTATCGCGGTCCCAAGAGGTGATGTCAATACCCTTGACCCGATAGACGTTGTCTTCGCTGACCCGCTTGGGCTTCAGGACGTAGGGCACGCCCGCCTCGATATCCTCGCAGGTGCTGAAAAGGAGCTTGGCACCTGTGTCGCCCGTGTATTCAGCCACGCGCGTGCCCTCACCCCAAAGTGCGCTGACCTGATCAGCGTGCAGCGGGAACGGCAGGCAGAGCGTGTTCCACTCCTGCGCGACCAGGCTGCGCTGGAGCGTGACATCGACATGCTGCTTGTAAAACTGGGGACAGACATAGTCAGCCGTCTCGTCGAGGAAGACGGGCTGCCTCTCTTCGCCCGTAGATACTGCCCACTGGCCATCGAGGAAGGTGGCGTCGGGCTCTTCAAACGTGGTGGTCATGGCGCCCGAGCGCACATAGACAAAGGTGGTGGCATTGGCTTCTCCCACCTGATAGCCGAGGGTGTAGGTGTGCTCCGCGGAGGGCTTGAGAATCCATTTCATGCCCGTGTAGTCGAGGTCGAAACGCCCGGCGTCGGCGACCTCGTCCACCCGTGTGACGTCGAGGCTCACGGGTGCGTCGGAGAGCATGGGAGTGCCGTCCTCGCCGATGCAGAGGTATTGCCCCTGCGCGTTGAAAATATAGACTGACGACACCAACAGAGATAGAAGTATGTTCATGTTAGTTTGTTTTCGGTTATTGATTATTTGGGGTGACCATAGACTGGCTTTGTCCCATGCTAAAACTCCCAAAGGGTTGCGTCGGTCCTATCCTCGTTTTCTTCTTCCTCCTCCTGCGTGAAGGGTGAGAAGGTGTCGGGACGCTTTTGGATGCGTATCGTGCCCGGATTGCCTTTGCCCCCAGGCTTGCTGAAGGCAATGAAGTCCATCATGTTTCCTGACACGTCGAGCGGGATCGTCTGAGACTGGGGTGGGGTATATTTCTTTCTCATATAAGGTGATAACTGTGATGATGCAAATGATTGAAAAAACAGCCTTCTTGGATGAAAAAATTAGCCTTCTTGGACAAAAGGACGATGCGGAAACGTTTCCCAATACGAAACGGCGACTAAGTCTGGATAGAAGCCCAAAAACCATGGACGTATGCCATTGCTGGTTCCGTCCATGGTTCCTCAAGTCTCGTAGGTAGTCGTTTCCGACGGCCTTATGCCGCGCGGACTACCAGGTGTCGCTGTTCCAGGGATCGTAAGCCCTTGCATTTTCGTCCTCGTCCGTGAGGACATAACCCTTGTCGGCGTCGGACTGTATTGCTCCGCTTGCGTCGCGTACGCTCCATGTAGAAACAGTATTACAGTAGTTGTTCTGCGTCTCCACCCTCACCACGGATGTGGTGGGCTTGATATATTTACGTTTCATTTTTCTTAATTCCTTTTTGAATTTTGTCCGATTCGATTATCTTACCACATGCTTGCGTCCGTTGACGATGTAGATGCCGCTGGGCAGTCCCTCGGTCGTATTGCCGACACGCTGTCCCTGGAGGTTGTACACGCCATTGTCGTGGCCGTAGCGGTTCGCAGCCTCGGGGCTGATGACCAGCTCGCCGATGGCCGTCAACTCTGTCTCCTGCTCCACGCCGTCGATATAGACTTTGGGCGCCTCGTTGTTGTTGGGCTTGAACCAGCAAGAGAAGCCGCGCAGGCCGCGCACCTTCGTGTCAGAGTAATAGACGTCGCCATTATCGAAGAAGTAGCTTCCCCTCAAGTCGTAGTAGCCTGGGCGGATTGTGCCCTTGCTGCTGGAGAATGACCAAACGCCCGTGGTCTCGTTCTGTGTAGCGTACGGGTCGAAGGTGCGGACGAAGGTGCCGTAGGCCGTGATGGTTCCCACGTTGTGGATCAGCGTCGTCGTCCAGTACTTCTCGTCCATGTTGCTGAGGTCGTTCTCATTGCTTGCGTTCGTCTTGAACGTGACGCCGGGAATCTCGAAGCGCTGAGCCTGGATCGTTACTTTATAGGGATTCTCCGTGCTTCCATTCTTGGCGATGGTGGCGGTGTAGGGACTATTATTGTTGTCCTCCATCGTCTTGGCCGGGAAGATGATGTACGGCTGGTAAGCCTCGAGAGCGATATCCTTGTCGGCTTTTCCGTCGAGGGTTACGGTCTCGAACTGCAGCTCGGTGGCCGTGAGGGCATTGAGCTTGGCAAGGCGCACGGTGCCACCAAAGGCATCGCGAAGCTGCTTGACCGTAAGATCTACGGGCAGCACGAAGGAGTTCCAACTGTTCTGCTTGAACGTCTTGGCAAGGCGGAGCACACGGTTCTTGTAGGTAATGCCATTCTTCAGATACTCCAAGTCGCCACGAAGTTCGTCGAGAACGAGGTCCTCATTCTTCGTGTTGCTTACGTAGATCAGACGGAAGTCGTCGAATACGGTCCATTCGTTGAGGTTGGGAGTTTGGCTGCCATCGCCAATGTTGAGACCGAAGGCGATGCTGACACCCTCTGCACCAGCTTGGTCGATCATGGCCTGCGTCACCTGTACGATCACGCTATTGGTATATTTGCTTGACTCGTAGAACTCCTTGCCCGCATAGTCCATGTTCAGCTCGTCCACGTGGAGGCGTGCCTGCTCGTCCGCCGGCATGTTGCTGACCTGGTTCAGTGTGGTCGTGCGCTTGGTGCCCTCGACCAAGCCGGAGCCATCATTTTGTCCAATACCAGCAAAGAGAAGGGCTTTCGGGGTGTTGGAGTAGCCCTTGCACTCGATGACGTAGGTGCCAGGCTTCGTTACATTCTGCTTTTGGTAGATGTAGCCGTGCATACCGCGTACGTCCATACAGAAATATTTGGCCATGTGGCGCTTGTAGTCCTCACGGTCAACGAAGGTTTGGAGCTGGTCTCCCTTGTACGGGAACTCGTAGTTTTTGTCGAACGTATTGTCGTAGTTCTTGTCGCTACCGCGTGTCAAGGACTCTGTTTTACCATTGGGTACGAACTTGTGGAAGCATTGCTCCAGTCCGATTCTTGCGTAGCCACCTGTGGCGACCGCTTTCCAAGCATCGATGTCCATACGGCCACGATCGAATCCGGGGCAAGCCAACTTGAAGGTAAGGTCAAGCGGGTCGGTCAGATTCTCGGACGCTACATCCATCAAATCCTGAATCTCCTTCAAGGAAATGATACGCCATTGGGAGTGCTCGTCCCACAGTCCGCTGTTGATAAGGTTGTCTTTCGTGTCCGCATCACAGTTCTTCTCTGATGCAGCGTCTCCAAGCGCCGAAAGATAGACTTGTTTGCTAGGCCAAAGCGTAGTTTTGCCTGTATAGGTGTAGAGCCTATAAGTGTTATGCTTTGCGTCGGTTGGATCCTTTTCGAGGAACCAACCGTTGTATCCGGTATAATACTGGCCCAAGCTACTTCCTCGGTCAAGAAATACGCCCTCGTCGGTGCTATTACTATTCTCGACCCATTTCATCCAAGAACCCTGCTTGGTTTTTAGGTCTTGGGCAAAGTTGATGGCAGTGCTGCTTCCATTCTGAGCCCAAAAGGCGACGGGGGTGTCCTTTAGCGAAGCGTGCACACCCCAATAGCCTCCCATGCTGAGGAACTTGCCCGTTTTTACGTTGTAGAAGAAAAAGACCTTGCTCGGATCGTTCAGCGATCCGACCTCTTTGTCAGCAACTTTGGCCGCAAGAATCTGTTCTGCAGTCTGACCCTTGAGGGTGGCTGCTCCGACCATTCCGTCGTTTCGCGTCGCTTTGCCCGTTTGAGCAGATGCTACTAGGGGAGCTGCTGCAAGGAGCGCCGTGGCGAAACTACTACCCAGGCAGCGCCACCAAGTGCAGCGCTTGCCTTGTTGTGATGTAGTTGTTCTCATCGTTTTAATGTTCTCTCTTTGGTGTTATTTACTATGTTTATTGATCACTATTTTTTTTCTTAGTGTCTTCTTGCTCAGATGCGTGTCCCTTGTGGTCGCCTTCAGGTGTGGCAAAAGGTGCGCAAAGCGAGGAGAATGGTTGCTTCTCGGGTGCAAATTTACTAAACATTGCAAAAATGGGGGGGCTTCCGTTAAATAATCTTAACGAGGCGTTTTTTCTTGGTTTTCATCCCCTTTTGAAGGGCTTTTGCTTAGCATGACGGGATAGTTCGACCCCTTTTGGAGAGAGACGCGAGCCTTGTAGCGAAATCATTTTTTGAGTCGTCGGTTCTAACGTATTGGACTGGTGGATTTTGCCTAAACAATCAGTCTCTTTTTCCTTCTTTTTGCTTCCGTTTTTGGTGGTCTTGGCCAGGGACCTTGCCGAGGGTTGCTTACGTCCGTCTCTGTAGATAGCTTGCGACTACGTTAGGTCGTAGGTTACGACTGTGTTTGGTCGTAACTTACGCTTGCCTCAGCTCAAAGTTGCGTTGTTGCATTGTTACATTGTTACATTGTTACGTATTTGATTTTCAATCAGCCAAGGTTTGCGGAGGCACCCCTGTTGTGGAGGTCCGTTGTTACATGATAACGTTTAACGTTTAACGTTTTCGAAAATGACTTTTAGTTTGAGGCATGAGAAAAATAGTTTCCTTAGTGCTGGATAAATTATATATAATACGAATAATACTATATAGTATATATAATATTATAATATATAAATATTATATTTATCATAATGTCTTAAGGAGGGGCTGTTTGTAATTTGTATGAATGGGTCTTGTCGCTTCGTTCATTCCCTTCTTTCCGCTTCCGTCCCTTCTCTTCCTCTCTTCTGTCCTTTCTCTTCCTATCTTCCTGTCTTCCTCCTTCGCTTGCCGCCTTCGAAAACAAAAACGTTAAACGTTATAACGTTAATGCGTTATCAAAAATCAAAAACGTAACAATGTAACAACGAAAAAAGCCGACCTGTACGGTTGAAACGGGCTGAAAGCCCAAAAGCTCCTAGCCCAGGGCATCGCCCTGGGTATGATGGCAATCAGCAAGACGCCCTGTAAGGGCAAAAGCCTTATGTTTTGCCTGGAGTTTTAAAGCTTTTGCCCTTACAGGG
>ENA-ORRQ01000582-ORRQ01000582.1-human-gut-metagenome-genome-assembly--contig:-NODE-582-length-34339-cov-6.750000_pt1 | contig 34339 bp, 21 predicted proteins | sample MGYA00242177_ERZ509138 | MGnify/ENA primary metagenome ERZ509138 (study PRJEB26280, sample SAMEA2338628) | human gut metagenome | biome: human gut; feature: human-associated habitat; material: faeces... | reverse complement strand
AAATTATTGAGATTACCAACTTTTACAAAGACTTTCTTATCCCGAACTCAGGTTATTAGGCGTTGCCTTTGCGGCAACCATAACGGCAGCCCCTGCCTCCCCACGCCACTGGCGACCAACCCTTGCCGACCTCGACCGCGTGATAGACAGCAGCAACGTGTACGACCGCCAGTACGAGCAACTCATTGTCAAGGCTAAGCAGAAGCTGAGCCGAGCAACCAACGATGCCGACCGACTGGACCTTACCCGGCAGCTCTTCTTTATGTACAAGCAGTATGTGCTCGATTCGGCTTACGTCTATGCCGACCGCAAGCTGCAAGTGGCGCAACGCATCGGCAACAAGAAGGAGGTGCAGTTTTCACTGCTCGACATTGCCGCCATATTGATTAAGAGCGGCGACTATATTGCTGCCATTCGCCAGCTGCAATCGTTAGACCGGCCCTCGATGTCGACCGGCGTGCAGACCTACTACTACAGTTTGTACGGCGAGCTGTACGAGTCGAAGCGCCTGACAGCCCTTACCAAAGCCCAAAAAGATTACTACGAGCACCTGCGTGTGGGCTATCGCGACTCCATGCGCAACCTTCAAACCACGAAATCGATATGGGACGCCGCCGAGTTTCTTCGCACGCGCCACAAATATACCGATGCCTTGCACCTTCTTGTTAAGGCTTACGACAACCTTGACGTAAGCAGCCGCGACATGGGATACATAGCCTATGCCATCGCCGATATATACGACAAGGTAGACGATACGGAGCGTGTGAAGCAGTATCTCATAATTTCGGCAATGTCCGACATCAAGAACAGTGTGCGCGAATATATCTCCCTGCGCCGCCTCGCCACCATATTATATGAGGAGGGCGATGTGGACAGAGCCTACCGCTATATGCGTAAGTCGCTTGAGGATGCCACCGAGTGCAACGCCAAGCTACGCATATTCGAGGTGTCGGACGTTCTGCCCATTATCGACAAGGCTTACGACAGCATGCAGGCAGCCGAGCGTCGCCACCTTACAGTGGGGTTTGCGGTTGTTGTGGTGCTGCTCGTGCTGCTTGTGTGCATGGTGTTCTACACCGGCAAGCAGCTCAGGCGCATAGCCCAGGCACGCCGACAGCTGCTTAAGTCGAACGAGAGCCTTGCCGAGATGAACAGCAAGCTAAACTCGCTCAACACCCAGATAACCTCTACGAACGAGCAGCTTAACGACGCCAACAGCAGGCTTCGCGAGTCGAACGCCTCCCTTGGCGAGGCAAATAAGATTAAGAACATATACATAATGGAGTCTATGTCGAAGTGCTCGTCGTACATCGACAAGCTCGAGTCATACCGCCGCTCGCTCAACAAGCTTGCCGCTGCAGGCATGGTGAGCGAGCTGTACCGCAAGCTAAAGTCGAAGACCATTATCGACGACGAGGTGGAAGAGTTCTTCGAAGACTTCGACCGCATCTTCCTCAAGATATTCCCGAGCTTTGTGTCAACGTTTAACGCGTTGCTTCGCCCCGAAGAGTCGATACAGCCTAAGCACGAGGGCAGGCTCAGCACCGAGCTGCGCATCTATGCCTTGATGCGTCTTGGCATTGTGGAGAACGAGAAGATAGCTTCCTTTCTGCGCTGCTCAAAGCAGACCGTATACTCGTACCGCTCGCGCATACGTCTGCGCTCGTTATGCCCCGACGACTTTGAAAATCAGGTGCTGCGCATAGAATGATGCTTGACAAAAGTCAAGCATCTACCTGTACAGTATCTGTATTTTATGCTACCATTGAAAAACGTAACTCATTGAAAACCAGTGAAAACACCTTGTAAAACGTTTGTATTTTTGTGATACACTCTTGTTGCGTATGCTTAAAAGTGATAACTTTGCAAAAAACATTAAACAACATCAAATAATTAAAAACCACTTACATTATGAATATAAGGTATTCCTTATTATACTCCGTAATGTTAGCGCCTATGGCATCGGCTCCGCTCGTGCCGGCAACGGCTGCACCAGCCTTTATGCTCCAGCAACAGCAAAAGGGCATAAAGGTCAGTGGTACTGTTGTCGATGGCGAGAACAGTCCGCTTATAGGCGTGAGCGTCACCGTCAAGGGTTCCAAAGACGCGGCAATAACCGACATCGACGGCCACTTCTACATCAGTGTGCCGTCCAAGAACTCGGTGCTGGTGTTCAACTACCTCGGCTTCAAGCAGCAGGAGGTGCGTGTAGGCAGCGACATCAACTTTAATATACAGCTTAAGGAGGATGCCGTGGCTACCGACGAGGTTGTGGTTGTGGGCTACGGCAACCAGAAGAAGCTGTCGGTTATAGGCTCTATACAGACCCTCGACCCCGGCAAGTTGCAGGTCGGCTCAAGCCGCTCGCTAAGCAACAACCTTGCCGGACAGCTTGCCGGCATCATAGCCGTGAAGCCGTCGGGCGAGCCGGGATATGACGACTCCAACTTCTGGATTCGCGGTATCTCCACCTTCGGCAGCGGCAGCAAGCCCCTGGTGCTCATTGACGGCGTGGAGCGCAGCCTGAACGACATCGACCCGGCCGAGATAGAGTCGTTCTCAGTACTGAAGGATGCCTCGGCCAGCGCCATGTACGGTGTGCGCGGCGCCAATGGTGTCATCATCATCAACACCAAGCGCGGCGAGGTGGCCAAGCCGTCGGTCAACTTCCGTGTGGAGCAGTCTATCCAGACGCCTACCAAACTGCCGCAGTTTGTGGGCGCCGCCGAATACATGAACCTCCTCAATGAGCTCAATCCGGGCATGTTCTCCAAGGACCAGGTGCTGAAAACCTATACGGGCTACGACCGTGACCTCTATCCTAACGTGAACTGGATCGACGCCATCACCAAGGACTATGCCTACTCGACGCGCGCCAACATGACCGTCTCGGGCGGCACCAAGATACTCCGCTACTCGCTGACAGCCTCGATTTATCACGAGAACGGCATCATGGAGACCGACCCGACGCTCGACTACGACACGGGCAGCAAGCTCACCCGCTACAACATGCGCGCCAACGTCGACCTGAACCTCACGCCGACGACCCTGCTGCGCTTCAACATCGGCGGCTATCTGCAGAACCTGCGCAAGTCGAACAGTGGCACCGACGAGGTCTTCTCCAAAGCCTTTGAGACCCCGCCCTACGTCCATCCCACACGTTATTCCGACGGCACCATCCCCATCGCCTCGGTAGAGCGCTACAACCCCTGGGCCATGAGCACGCAGCAGGGCTACTACCGCAGCGGCCATGCGCAGATACAGTCGCTGTTCTCGGTGGAGCAGAACCTGAAGATGCTGCTCAACGGCCTGAAGGCCAAGGTGGTGTTCTCGTTTGACAACTACAGCGAGAACTTCGTCACGCGCGGCCGCACGCCCGACTATTACAGTGTGGCGCATTCGCGCGACGCCTCGGGCAACCTCGTGCATTCCATTCTGAAATACGGCACCGACGTGCTGTCACATTCGAGCAACGGCAACTTCGGCAACCAGAGCACCTACCTTGAAGGCTCGCTGTCGTACGACCACGTGTTCGCCAAGAAGCACAGCGTCAACGCCCTGTTCCTCTACAACCAGCGCAGCTACGACTGGGGCGACGTGCAGTCCAAGCGCACACAGGGCATCGCAGGACGCCTGTCATATACCTACGACAACCGCTACATCGGCGAGTTCAACTTCGGCTACAACGGCTCAGAGAACTTTGCCAAGGGTCACCGCTACGGCTTCTTCCCGTCTATCGCCTTAGGTTACGTCATCTCCGAGGAGAAGTTCATGGATCCCCTGCGCTCCACCGTCAACCTGCTGAAGCTGAGGGCCTCGGTCGGCAAGCTCGGCAATGACGACATCGGCGGACGCCGCTTCGCCTACATCACGACCATCAACAGCAATGCCTCCGGCTACAACTGGGGCTACAAGGGCGACTATTACCGTGGCGGCATCCAGGAGGGCGACTACGGTGTCGCGGACCTCACATGGGAGACCTCAGTGAAGGCAAATGTCGGCCTTGAGGTGGGACTGTGGAATGCCCTCAACGTGCAGGTTGACTTCTTCAAGGAGCACCGCACCAACATCTTCATGCAGCGCAGTACGATACCCACGCAGGTGGGCTACATCAACAGTCCATGGGCCAACTACGGCAAGGTGGACAACCATGGCCTCGACGCCTCCGTCACCTATCACAAGCGCATCAACAAGGACCTGGAGCTCAGTGCCCACGGCAACTTCACCTATGCCCGCAACAAGATTGTTGAGAAGGACGAGCCCGAGAGCGTCAAGGATACCTACCGCTCCATCACGGGCCGCAGCATCAACACGCTGTGGGGCTATCAGGCCCTGGGCCTCTACACGGCCGACGACTTCGACGCCGACGGCAACGTGAAGGCCGACCAGCCGCAGCCGCAGCTCGGCGCCAAGGTGCGCCCCGGCGACATCAAGTACAAGGATATGAACGGCGACGGACTCATCACCGACCAGGATGAGGGCTACATCGGCGGCACCTCAGACCCGCGCATCGTCTATGGCTTCGGCGGAAACGTGAAATACAAGGCCTTCGACTTCAACTTCTTCTTCCAGGGCACGGGCGACGCCTACCGCATCATCGGCAGCAACAGCTATTTCATCCCCGGAAGCGGACAGGGCGTGCTGGGCAACATCTATTCCAACTACAACGACCGCTGGACCGAGGACAACCCCTCGCAGAACGTGTTCTGGCCGAGACTCTCGTCGACCGAGAACCCCAACAACAACGTCGCCTCCACCTGGTGGAAGAAGAACATGAGCTTCCTCAGGCTGAAGATGATCGAGATAGGCTTCACCCTGCCCCAGGCCTGGAGCAACAAGATTTACGGCAAGAACATCCGCTTCTATGTGAGCGGCAACGACCTGTTCTACCTCTCCAAATTCAAGTTGTGGGACCCCGAGCTCTCCACGTCCGACGGTCTGAAGTATCCGTCCATGCGGTCGGTCATGATCGGAATGGACCTTACCTTCTGATTGCCTGGAACAAATAAGGTATTATCTAATAAGAAACAATAGTTATGAAAAGTATCAAATCATACATTATCATACTGGCAGCCTGTCTGCCGCTCCTCACCTCCTGCTCCGACTTCCTCGACAAGGAGCCGGACACGGAACTGGACATGGAGAATGTGTTCAATGACAAGACACATGTGGAGCAGTGGCTCGCCAATGTCTATTCTGCCATTCCCGACTGCTACGACGGTTACCTCTTCGACCTGGGCTGGATGATACTTGGCGACGACGCCACCATCCCTGAGCGCTACCGCCAGTTCGGCAACCAGATTATCCCGATGATTTTGGGCCAGTGGACGCCTGCCAGCGACTGGAACGGCAACTACTGGGCCCTGCTGCCGCAGCGCATCCGCGAGGCCAACATCTTCCGCGAGAAGGCGCACGCCCTCACCGACCAGGACATCTCGGAGCGTGAGATGACCTATATGAAGACGGAGTGCCGCTTCATGCAGGCCTACTACTATTACCTGCTGGCCAACACCTACGGCCCCATTCCCTTCAAGCCCGACTACGTGTGGCCCGTCAATGCCTCGCTTTCCGACATGATGGAGACGCAGACCCCCTACGAGGATGTCATCAAGTGGTGCTCCGACGAGATGCTGGCCTGCTCCAAAATCCTGCCGGCCCGCTACAGCGAGTCGCAGAAATACGGCCGCATCACCTCACTGATGTGCCTGGCCATCCGCGCCCGCATGCTGCTGTTCGACGCCAGTCCGCTGGTCAACGGCAACAGCGACTATGCCAACTTCGTCAATGCCAACGGCGAACACCTGTTCAGTACCCAGTATGACGCCAACAAGTGGCGTGTGGCGGCTGACGCCTGCAAGGACCTCATCGACAAGGCCGAGGCTTCAGGCCACAAGCTTTACATCGAGTATGCCGACGACAGCAAGACCACCATCGACCCGTTCCTCTCTTATGAGAACGCCTTCCTCAAGAGCGAGGATGCCGGCAACACCGAGATACTCTTTGCCCGACCGTCGGTCAACTACCAGAACTATGAGCGCAACGCCACGCCCAACGGCTCAGGCGGTAATGGCGGCTTCGGCGTGACCCAGAGTCTGGTTGACGCCTTCTTCATGGAGAACGGACTGCCCATCACCGATCCCGACTCAAAGTATGAGGAGAAAGGCTTCTCCGGGGCCGACGAGCACCGCTCAGGCACCAAGTTCGAGACCGAGAACGGCAACTGCATCACCAAGCAGGGCACCTACAACATGTATTGCCACCGCGAGCCGCGCTTCTATGTGACGGTGAACTTCAGCGGCGCCTACTTCCCCTCTGAGGACCGCCAGTACAACTTCTTCAACGGCGGCGCCGACAACAACCACACTCACGACGCCCCTCAGAACGGTTACCTGATGCGCAAGCGCGTCAATCCGAAGGACAACATCAAGCAGGGCTCCTACAACTACCGTCCGGGCATCATCTACCGCCTGGCCGAGGCATATCTCAGCTATGCCGAGGCGCTCAACGAGTGCGACCCGGGCAACCAGGAGATTCTCACCTATCTCAACAAGATCCGTGAGCGTGCCGGCGTGCGCCAGTACACCACCGGCGCCACCGACAACAACTACATCCACGTCAACCTCGCCGACCAGGATGCCATGCGCAAGCTCATCCATGCCGAGCGCCGCGTGGAGCTCTGTGCCGAGGGCACGCGCTACGACGACCTGCGCCGCTGGAAGGAGGCCGAGACCACACTGTCGGGCGACTTCTACGGCATGAACTTCGACGGCAAGGACGCCTCGAGCTTCTATCAGCGCAAGCCCTACATCACGCGCGTCTACCGCAAGGCTTACTACTGGTTCCCCATCCATCAGACGGAAATCGACAAGAACCCCAAGCTGGTGCAGAACCCCTATTGGGACCAGTTGAGCAAGTAATCGAAAACATTTTTATATAAGGCAAGAAAATGAAAAAGCAGCTATTACATATATTTCTCCTCCTGGCGACGGTTGCCGGCTTCACGGCCTGCAACTCCGAGGACAACCCCTATACTCTCGACCGGCCGGAGGATGTCATGCAGCTCCGCAGTACGCCCGACTCGGCCATCACCCTGACCGCTGACAAGGCGCAGGACACGGCCGTGACGTTCACGTGGAATGCGGCCTCCAACCTTTCGGGCGACGTGGCCTACTATATCGAGATGGGCATCGAGGGGTCGTCCACCTACACCACCGACACGGTGCGCCTGGCCAGTGAGGCGCGGTCGTACGCGCTCACCACGGCACAGCTCAACCGCATGCTGTCCGACTGGAACGGCGTGGCCGGCACGCCGAGCTCCGTATCGGTCAAGCTCATCGCCATACAGCCCGAGGCAGCCACCTACCAGTTGCCCGAGACCAGTTCGCTGACGCTGTCAGTCACGCCGTATGACCAGCCAAAGAACGAGCTCTACATCAGCGGCACCGCCAACCCGGCCGGCAGCAGCCTGGCCGATGCGGTGAAGATGGACGCGGGCATGGACAACGGCTACACGTGGACCGGCTTCCTCAATGCCGGCGACTTCAAGCTCACCCCCGACCGCTATTCCGACGTGCCGTTCTATGGCACCAAGGGCAATGCCTATACGCTGGTCTATGACGAGCTTGGCAATGGCGGCGCCGAGCCGCTTCATGTGAGTGAGGACGGCCTGTACACCGTCACGGCCGACCTGGAGGATATGACGGTCAGCGTGAGCCGCATCAATACGCAGAATGTATGGATGCTGGGCAGCGCCACGCCGTACGGATGGAACTTGGGCGACCTGGCACCGATGTACAAGCAGGACGAGGGCATCTTCGTCTATGAGGGCCCGCTCAAGCAGGGCGAGCTGAAGTTCCCCATGCAGAACGCCAACAAGTTTGAGGTGCCTTACATCATGGCGCCCGAGGCTGGCAAGGACATTACGGGAACGGGAGCCATAGAGTACGTCACCGCCGCCAACTCCACAATGCACGACTACAAGTGGAATGTGCCCGCCGACGGCGACTACCGCATCACCCTTGACTTCAACAGGCGCACGATAGTCTGCGAGCGCGTTGACCTCTCCGCCCAGTATGCAAAGATGCTCGAGGGCAAGCGCCTTGCCGCCAACGACATGAAGCTCTACCTCGTGGGCGACGCCACGCCGTGCGGATGGAACATCTCCAATGCCAACTCGCTGCACTACAACTATGCAGCCGACCCCAACTGCCTCACGTGGGAGGGCAGTCTGACCAAGGGCGAGATCAAGTTCCCGTTCATCCGCAGCGACAAGTGGGAGGTGCCGTTCTACATCGCCGCCTCGTCCGGCGAGCAGCCTGCCGAGGGCGGCAACCAGCTGACCTTCGTCGACAACTCCGGCGGCGGACAGCCCGACCGCAAGTGGTACATCACCAAGGTAGGCTACTATCAGATTAAGGTGGACGTGGTCAACCGCAAGGTCTATTTCAAGGAGACCACAGGCAAATAAGTATGAACTTTATTCAAGAACGATACGACAATGATAAACAGCAAGCATATAGCATTAATGACCCTGAGTCTCTTCCTTATCCTGTCGGGCTTCGCCAGCTGCAAGCAGACAAGCGAGGAAACCGACTGGACACTGCCGGCCTCCTATTATGAGAAGGATACGACCTCGGTCAACCCCAATCCCGGAACCGAAACCACAGTACAGAAGATAGCACCGCTCTACTGCTCGGTGTATGAGTACTGCTGGACGCGCGAGCAAGAGAACACCGACCGCTCGCTCAACGAGTCGCAGTGGAAGCAGTGGCTCGACTGGCAGGCTGCCAACCTGCTGCCCTACGGCTACAACATGATCTGCACCGACGGCTTCATGTCGATGTACTACAACAAGGACGATGACCCCACCAACCCCGATCTGGGCGGCTACATGACCAGCTACGGCGGCGTCAAGATCAAGGACCTCTCCGCCTGGTGCAAGGAACGCGGCTTGAAGCTCGGTGTCTATGACAATCCGCTCTGGCTCCACGGCCCCGACGAGACAGCCGTCGTCGGCACCTCGGGCGCCACGTTCAAGGACCTGCACTACAACGACGCCATCGACCGCGACAATGTGATGTATCCCGACAAGGGCGACGTATTCAACTGGGTTGTCCCCAGCCACAAGGGCGCGCGCGACTATATCGACGGCTTCTTCAAGTACTATCACAACCTCGGCGTTGACTTCATCCGCATGGACTTCATGTGCCTCTTCGAGGATGCCTCCGGCGCCGGCGGCATGGCTGGACGCGGCTATGGGCGCGACGAGTACCGCCTGGCCCTGAAGTACATCAGCGAGTCGGCCGCAAAGTACGGGGTGTTCACCTCCATCGTGATGCCGAACATGTACAACGACGCCAAGTACGAGAAGAAATACATGAACATGGCGCGCATCGTGGCCGACACCTTCGGGGGTGGCTGGGACCACACGTCAGGCCGCCTGCGCGGCGGCGTGTTCAACGGCTGGCCCACCTGCCCCAACGAGGTCGAAGCCTTCGTCTTCGACGTCGACGGCGTGATGACCGACGGTGGCATCATCCCCACGCCCGACGGCGACTTCATCCGCCTCAACACGTTCAGCAACGACGAGGAGCGCATGTCGTCCATCAGCCTGCAGCTCATGGCCGGAGGCCCCGTGTCCATTGCCGACAACCCCATCGACGCGTCGGCGCGCAACTACGACCTGCCCTCACTCCTTAAGTTCGCCCAGAACAAGGAGATGCTCGCCCTCAATGCCGACGGCTTCGTGGGCCAACCCCTGAGCGACGACCCCAGCAGTCCCAACAGCCAGATCTGGTACGGACAGATGAAGAACGGTGACTGGGTGGTAGGCCTCTTCAACCGTGAGGACACCCCCCAGCAGCGTACCATCGGCCTCTCGCAGCTCGGCATCACCGGGCAGATGAAGATGCGCGACCTCTGGCTCCACGAGGATGTGGGCACGTCCGGCGAGATTAGCGTCACGCTGCCCGCCCACGGCTGCAAGGTGCTAAGGCTCAGCAAGCCGTAGAGTGGAGATAAAGTAAACATACAACAACACTTTGACGTAGATATTATGAAGAAGATATTATTGCTTATCGCCATACTCGTTACGTCGCTTGGGGCAACTGCCGAGGAGCTTATGTCGCCCAACAGGCAGTTTGTGCTCAACACCTACTGCAAGGACGGCATACCCTATTACACCTTATCTTATAAGGGTAGGGTAGTGATACACCAGAGCCGGTTGGGCATGGACATCAAGAACGAGGGTGGCATGAAGGACAATATGGAGCTGCAAAGCGTCGAACGACAGTCGAAGGACGAGACCTGGAACACGGTGTGGGGAGAACAGTCGACCGTGCGCAACAACTATAACGAGATGCTTGTGCACTTCTATCAACCCTCTTCCACACGTCTGCTCGATGTGCGTTTCCGCCTGTTCGACGACGGATTGGGGTTTCGTTACGAGTTTCCCGAGCAGCAAACGCTGCGTAAGTTTGTGCTGAAGAACGAGTTGACCGAGTTTAATCTCGGCTTCGACTACACCGCTTTTGCACTGCCCGGCGACTACGACACGCAGGAGTTCACGTATACAACGGCGCGATTGACGCAATTGCGCACTGAGTTCTCAAAGCAATCGCTTGCCCATAAGGGCTACGAAGGCAAGGCAGAGGGCGACCTCGTGGTGCAGACACCGCTAATGCTGAAGGGCAACGGACTGTACATAAATATCCACGAGGCGGCACTTGTAGACTATGCCTGTATGGAACTCGACCTCGACGACCGCAACTTGGTGCTTACATCCAATCTCGTACCCGACAAGCAGGGCGACAAGGGCTACCTCTTGCCCTTCTGCACATCGCCTTGGCGAACCGTTATAGTGAGCGATGACGCCCGCGACATACTTGCCTCAAGGCTTATACTGAACCTCAACGAGCCGTGCAAGATAGCCGACACGTCGTGGATTAAGCCAATGAAGTTTGTAGGTGTATGGTGGGAGATGTTCAACGGTTCGGGCATGTCGTGGAGCTATGCCGACGCCCCATTTGCCAAACCGGGCATTACCGACTATACCAAGCTTAAGCCGCACGGACACCACGCCGCCAATACCGCAAACGTTAAGCGCTACATCGACTTTGCAGCAAAGCATGGCATAGAGGGTGTGCTGGTTGAGGGATGGAACGAAGGATGGGAAGACTGGGAATCCTACTGGCGCAACCGACAGTTCAGGTTCGACCGCGCTTACCCCGACTTTGATGTGGACGGGCTTCACAAGTATGCCGCCTCAAAGGGCGTGCAGCTTGTTATGCACCACGAGACGTCTGCCAATGCAGCCGACTATGATGTACAACTCGACCGTGCTCTGCAGTTTATGGTAGACAATGGCTACCACGCCGTAAAGACAGGATATGTGGGGCAGGTGATACCAAGGTCGGAAAACCACTCGTCGCAGTGGATGGTAAACCACTATCTGCACGTGGCAGAGCGTGCCGCCGACTATAGGGTGATGGTCGATTCGCACGAGGCGGTACGTCCTACAGGTCTTTGCCGCACTTGGCCCAACTGGTTGGCGCAGGAGTCGGCACGCGGTACCGAGTTTGAGGCAATGGGCGGAAATCCCGTCGACCATACCACCATTCTGCCCTTCACACGCCTTATGGGAGGTCCGATGGATTACACCCCCGGCATCTTCCAGACCGACATGAGCTACTATAAGGGCAGCAATCACAGCAAGGCACGCACCACGCTGTGCCGACAGCTGGCTCTCTACCTAACGATGTACTCGCCTATGCAGATGGTGGCGGATGTACCCGAATCGTACGAGAGGTTTGCCGATGCCTTCGAGTTTATAAAGCAGGTGCCAGTAGACTGGGACCACTCGCTATATCTTGAGGCTGAGCCAGGCGACTATATCACCGTGGCACGCTGTGCAAAGCATACAGGCGACTGGTATGTAGGCTCTACAGTGGACGAGAACGGACACCGCTCGGTGCTCAAACTCAACTTCCTCGAACCGCACACACAGTACATCGCTACCGTATATGCAGACGCAAAGGATGCCAACTGGGACACCAATCCGCAGGCATATATAATAAAGAAAGGTGTGGTAGACGCCAAGTCGGTAGTGGATATAGCCTCTGCGTCGGGTGGCGGATTTGCCATTAGCATCGTAAAGGCATCCAAGGCGGATGTCAAGGGCATAAAGGCTCTGCCTCGCCGGATAAACTAAGCCTTCGACCAGCAAGCTAAAGCCAAGGCTTATAAACAGAAAATAGAACAAATAAACAATACACTACAAGGATATGAACCATAACCTTAAAACCTTAGCATTAGGCACCGTGCTCTGCACCACGCTCCTAAGCATGGCATCATGCGGTGACGAACTGCCCGACCCGATAGTGTTGCCACGCACATTGGTGGACATACACACCGACTGGAGCGGCATAGACGCACAGCAACGGCCACAGCAGTACGTGCTCTCTGTCAACGGCGACAACTACAACGTAGCGTCGGACACATATCAGATCGAGCTTAAGTCGAACCGCGACTATACGTTCTTGGCATACGTTCCGGTGTTGGGGGTTGACGTAAACGACGGCATAGCCACGGTAGAGGCTGCCTCGCAAAGCACAGGCATTGCCGATGCCATAAGCGGAACACCCTCCACCTTCTACTGTGCAGCGCAGACTGTAACATCCCTAACGGGCGACAAGACAAGCCTTACGCTGCCCATGCAGCAGACAACACGACAGCTCAATGTGTCGCTTAAGGCCAAAGTTACGTCTACCGACGGCAGCCCAGTGGTGCAGGGAGGCTACGCCATCCTTTCCAAAGCAATGGCTACATACAATATGTACACATCCATTGCGTCTACGGCGGTTGATGCTGTGTCCGACTTCACTGTCAATGCCACGACAGGAACAGTAACGGCACCCTTCAATGTCTTTGCACTCGACCTCAGCAAGGATGTTACCGTACAGTTTGTGATGTTCCTATCGGACGGCACACAGCAGCGTCTTGAGACGTCGATAGGCAACTTGGTAGCCAACTTCAACGACGGCTCTCACTCTACCATCGACATTGGAGGCAAGGTAAGTGTGGACGGATCGAACGCATCTGTTACCAACTGGTCCATTGTGGACATGGGCGTTATAACCGCTACCGAACGCCAATAAGCCACAAAACGCACACTAACAAGTCTCTTATAAAGATACATCAAAACAATAGCAGAACAATAATAACTAAAAATACAGATTATGAACAAGTCATCATTTATGTTTTTTGCAATGGCAGGCGCTATGACCCTTGCCTCTTGCAGCAACGAAGAAGTAAACGGCAACGATACCAAGAATGCCCAGTTGCAGGTTGTTGCCAACATCGCCTTGCCGCAGACACGTGCCTTTGACGACCAGTGGAACGCCGGCGACCAAATTGGTATATACACCCTTAAGGCTGGTACAACCGACATTGATGCCGCCGACAACCTTGCCTACCGCAACACTCTGACAGAAGGCAGTGCGGCAAATGCCAACTTTGCACCTGCCGGAAAGGCTGCCAACCTGCCCGACGACGGCAGCAAGGTGGACGTTGTGGCTTACTATCCGTACAGCACTACAGCTGCAGCTGGCGTGGTGGAGCTTGATGTGCAGAAGCAGGACAACCAGGCTCTCATAGACCTTCTTGGTGCAAAGGCAGCGGGTGTGAGCGCCGATGCGCCACAGGCTGTGCTCAACTTCAAGCATAAGCTTACAAAGATATTTATGAAGGCCACTGCCGAGGACGGCTCATCGCTGTCCGACCTCAAGGCTTATATCAAGGGTATGTACACCAAGGTGTCGTACAGCGCCTTTGCCGACGAGCTTAGTATGGTGTCTGGCGACACCAAGAAGGATGTGGAGATGCGCTCGGCAGACGGTTCGGGCTACCGCTATGTTGAGGCTATCGTGCTGCCTAACATCGATGGCAACGATGCCGCAGCACGCAACATCGAGTTCGAGCACAACGGTATGGTGTACAAGGCAGCCATCTCTGCCGACGTTAAGTTTGAGTCGGGCAAGAAGTATGTGTACAACGTTAAGTTCACAGCTACCGGCGTTAAGATAGAGGGAGCAGGCATAACCAACTGGGAAGAGGTAACAGGCGACGACGTTGTGGTTGTGCCTGGAGGCGAGGCTCAGTATCATTTCAACGACGTCTACGCCGTTGGCGATGCCACACCTAATGGTTGGTCCATCCCAAACTCGGTTAAGTTTGACAAGGTAGACGACAACACCTACACCGCAACAATCGCCCTTAAGGAAGGCGAGATGAAGTTCCCGCTCAGCATCAACAGCGGCTTTGAGTGCGACTATATTATGCCTACCGAGCCCGGTGTGGGTCTGTCTCATTCGGCCTGCATGCTCGTTAAGTACCCCGACGAGCGCGACTACAAGTGGAAGGTTTCGGAAGGCGAGGAAGGCACTTACACCATTGTGCTTGACGTCAAGAACATGACTATGACTGCCACAAAATCGGAGTAAATAAAATAAGACAGATATAATGAGAAGGTTTCTTTTGTTGATAATTTCGTTGTTGGCTGTAGCCACCGGCTTTGCCTTCGACTGCCAATCACCTGGCGGCAAGGTAAAGCTGCATGTGGAGCTGACGCCTTCGGGGCAGCCGCAATACAGCTTGACGTACAAGGGTAAGACGGTTATAAAGCCGTCTACCCTTGGCTACGAACTTATTGCTGCCGACAACCTGATGGACGGTTTCAGTGTACAGACAACACAAACGAGCACGTTTGACGAGACATGGCATCCCGTGTGGGGCGAGACCAAGGACATACGCAACAACTATAACGAGCTGTTTGTTGCCCTTAAGCAAGACCGCACAGGCCGCCTGATGAATCTCCGCTTCCGTGTATACGATTATGGTATGGGTCTGCGCTACGAGTTTCCGCAGCAACCCAATGCCTACTTCCTTGTTAAGGAGGAGCATACACAGTTTGCGCTTACCGGCGACCACAAGGCTTGGTGGTTGCCCGGCGACTATGACACGCAGGAGTACAGCACCGTTACATCGCGTCTCTCGGAGATACGCAAGCTCCGATCGTCTATCTCGGACAATGCGTCGCAGACACAGTTCTCCGAAACTGGTGTGCAGACATCGCTGCAGATGAAGACCGACGACGGTCTTTACATCAATCTGCATGAGGCAGCGTGTGTAGACTATCCTACAATGCACCTCAATCTGGACGATAAGAATATGGTGTTCGAGTCGTGGCTCACTCCCGACAGCCAGGGTTTCAAGGGATATATGCAGACACCGCGCACCTCGCCGTGGCGCACGGTGCTTGTAAGCGACGATGCCCGAGACATGCTCTCGTGCAAGCTTACGCTCAACCTCAACGAGCCTTGCAAGATAGAGGACACCTCGTGGATACACCCCGTGAAGTATTGCGGTGTGTGGTGGGAGATGATTTGCGACAATAAGTCGTGGTCGTACACCGACGAGCTGCCCTCTGTGGTGCTCGGCGAGACCGACTATACCAAGGTTAAGCCTAACGGCAGACATGGTGCCACCAACGAGCGTGTGCGCCAGTACATCGACTTTGCTGCCAAGAACGGACTCGACGAGGTGCTGGTTGAGGGTTGGAACGAAGGTTGGGAAGACTGGTTTGGACATTCCAAGTTTCATGTGTTCGACTTCCAGACACCTTATCCCGACTTCGACATCAAGGCTCTCAACGACTATGCCCACTCTAAGGGCGTGAAGCTGATGATGCACCACGAGACGTCGGGTTCGGTTATGAACTACGAGCGCTACCTCGAGCCAGCCTATAAGCTTATGAACCGCTATGGCTACGACGCCGTAAAGAGCGGCTATGTGGGCAACATCATTCCGCGAGGCGAGCACCACTACTCGCAGATAATGAACAACCACTACCTCTACTGCGTAACCGAGGCTGCCAAACATCATATTATGGTGAACGCGCATGAGGCTACACGCCCCACCGGTTTGTGCCGCACATGGCCCAACTTGGTAGGCAACGAGTCGGCAAGAGGTACCGAGTACGAGAAATTCGCGGGCAATAATCCCGACCATACGGTTATCCTGCCGTTCACACGTTTGCAGGGCGGACCAATGGATTACACCCCGGGTATACTTGAGACGCAGATCGGAACATGGAAGGAAGGATCCAAATCGTATGTACACACAACGCTTTGCGGACAGCTTGCGCTGTATCTTGTGATGTACTCGCCGTTGCAAATGGCTGCCGACCTGCCCGAGAACTATGCCAAGTACGATGATGCCTTCCAGTTTATACGCGATGTGGCTGTAGATTGGGACGACTCACGATACATCGAGGCAGAACCTGGCGACTACATCACAGTGGCTCGACGTGCCAAGGGAACCGACAACTGGTTTGTTGGAGGAAAGTGTGATGAGAACGGACACCGTGCCATTGTAAAGCTCGACTTCCTCGATCCGGGTCGCCGTTACGAGTGCACTATATACAAGGATGCGCCCGATGCCGACTACGAGAAGAACCCTAAGGCATACGTCATAACCCGTCAGACCGTTAAGCGTGGACAGACCATAAAGGTGGATGAGGCACGTGGCGGCGGCTTTGCCGTTTCGCTTAAGGCTCTATAATTATTTTCACTGCAAGCGTTTAGTGTAAACGCTTGCAGTGAAAAACATGTTAATGGTATTACTAAATAGATCCAAATAATAAATTGTAGATAACTAAAAAATAAATCTTTAAAAGCATCTTATTATGAAGAGAGTTTACTTTACTTTGACATTGATGTCCCTGTTTGGTGGACTTAATGCCTTTGCTTCTGTTACGAAAGATGGCGTAGTATACGACAAAATGCCCAATGGAGAGTGTCTTGTTGTGAACTACGATGACAACTCAATGCCAGCAAACGGAATAGTTACTATTGCTAAGACAATTAATATTGATGGTACCGATTATACTGTGTCTGGTATTCTTGGTAGTAAGAACTGTACTGATGCAGGCAGCTATTATAATAATGGCAGGACCGGTGATGACCGTGGTGCCTTTGTTAATTGCCAGAAAATAAAAGTCCTTAAATTTGCGGAAGGTTCTGGTGTTACGTGGATAGGCGACCATGCCTTTAGGTCTTGCTCAAATCTAAAGACTATAGAGAATATACCGTCCGAATTGAACGATATACAGGGCTGGTGTTTTGAGGGTACTGCCTTAGAGACAGTTGATTTATCGAAGACCAATGTAACCATTATGAAGGATGGTGTGTTCTTTAACAATACTTCTCTGACTTCTATACAGCTGCCTAATAAACTTGAGTACTTTTGGGATAGTGCCTTTAATGGTTGCACCTCTCTTAATACTATAGTTATGCCTTCAACTGTTAAGGCCATATACAACTATGTGTTCCAGGGTTGTACCTCTCTGTCTAATGTTACATTGAATGAGGGTTGCACAACATTGGGACATCACGTGTTTAAGAACAGTTCTTTAGCTGCAGTTACATTCCCTATGACATTGGGTAGTATTGGTGAGTATGCGTTTGAGGGTACCAAATTGGAGACAGTTGACTTGTCGAATACACAGATAAAAAAACTCCCTAATGGCAGTTTCTATAATTGTGAAAAGCTTAATGATGTCAAGTTGCCAATAGAATTGACTGATATAGGCGAACGTGCTTTTTACAAATCAGCCATTGCTTCTATAACGTTTCCTTCCTCTTTGCAGAAGATTGACGCTTGGGCATTCCAAAATACGCAGTTGACAAATGTTGTAATACCAACAAGCACGCGTCATATCGGAGACGGAGCGTTTGATTCTAACAACAACTTAAATACTGTTTTTATAAATGGTCGTGAGTGTTATTTGGCAGTTGATGCATTTGCTAATTGTGGTAACCTTAAAGATGTTTATATTACATCTAATGTTGAACCTGATGCAAAACGTTATGGTTACCCATTCAAGAGTAATTCAGCAGATCTAACAGTGCATGTAGTGCCAAATTATCTTGATACTTTCACGAAGCTTGTAACTTGTAACGCCCCGAAATTTGACTCCAACTTCTCCATTACTCTCGGCAAGGAGTGGACAACATTAACCAGTGCATACAATCTCGACTTCTCTAATGTTGAAGGAGGCTTGACAGCTTATACCGCTAAGTACAATGAGAAAAAAGATGCGGTTGCTCTTACACCGGTTAAGAAAGTGAAGGCACATACGGGTCTTATCCTTAAGGGCGAAGCAGGCAAAACCTACACATTGCATATCCTTCCTTCGAATGAAACCGGGCTTGATGCAACAGACAACCAGCTTGTTGATTGTGTTGATGCTATTTGGTCTACAGGCCGCGATAAAGACTACTTCTTGTCTAATGGTGAATTCGTGAAGTCGGATCACAATGGTTGGGCACTTCCAGGCAAGAGCTACTTGTTTATTAATGGTGGTCGTGGCAATGGAAGCAATAGTCCATTGCGCGTCTACGTTGACAACACCGCTACTGCAATCGACGGCATCACCAACAACCCAGTTGTAAAGGATGAGGCTTACTACAACCTCCAGGGTGTTAAGGTGCAGCGTCCACAGCACGGCGTGTTCATCCACAACGGCAAGAAGGTTGTGCTTAAGTAATGCGGACCGATAAGGTCCTTAGTGAAAGGTATACATATATACGATATATAACTTAAAATAAAAGAAAAATATGAAGAAGACATATCAAACACCGGTTATCACTGCAATCGACATTGCTGTTGAGAGCCAGATACTCGCTGCAAGCTCCTCCCTTGGCTTCGGCGATGGCTCGATAACTGATCCAGGTAAGGCAGATGCTCCCGGAATGGGATACATCATGGACGACGAGGAGGAAGAAGACGACGGTTCGTACTGGAAGTAATCTAAATGAGGGTGTGTCAAAACTCAAACAATTTGGGCTTTCAGCCCGCATTGTTTGAGTTTTGACACACCCTCTCCGCGTTATGGGATTGAAGATATAATATGCTACCTTCCAAATTTTAATTCTAAGTCATAAGGTATACAGCCACCATCGCAGGTTATTCTCTCATGTATGCCTTTACTATGCAACTTTTGAGAATATATAGAAACCATATAATAACCATTGGGTAGCTTTATTTCTCTATAGCTGTTTTTCGGAATATCAATTTTTCCTTTAGCAAATGTTCCATCGTAATGGAAATCAATTTTATATACAGAACGGTTATATATTGCGATGGTAGTTGTGCCAGAAAAGTTAGAAGTTATTTTCCTATCGCGTCCCTCACATTTTGAGTATGCCTCGTCTAAAATAAATTTTCGAGCAGACTCTTCATGAATACCCTTAGGATAACGCTCTAAGTAGACATGAGACAATGTAATTGAATCTAGCAACATTACACGTCTCCATGCACTGTCATCATCTTTCCACTTATTAAATTCAGAATCAAGTATGTTTGTAGGTGCATTATCAAGAAAGTCTTGAATATTTATCTTTTTGGAAAGAGATTTCCATGCCGATTCATCTTTAGAGTTCTCAATATCCTTATATAATGCCGCTATTTCAGATTCCGTACAATTCTTAATATTTATAATAAATGGAATGTTGAACTCACGATATTCATCAAGAAATTCACAACGTGAGGTCAATGAGTTGTCATAAAATTTATTGAAAATTATTTCAACTGCTTCTTCTTTTTCCTTATTAGTTAAGTCTGAAAATGCGGTACTTATAGATAATAAAGAAAAACGATCTAATTCAGATTTAGAGGACTCTCTTTCTATAATACGTTCAAATCTAATTAAATTCTTTTTTGATTGGGCAAAGTCTCTTATAAAATAACCACATAAGGGGGCAATAACAACAAGTACAATTACCAACAAGGTATTGCGCCACTCTTCTTTCTTAGAGAATAATTCATACGTGCATAAACCACGAATTATTCCAAGGATAACCACTAAATAAAGTAGTAGTCCGATAAAGTTAAGAACCGAATAAAGGAAATCCATATAATTATCCGTGTATCAAGAAAATAAGTAAACATATGATTGCGTCAATAACAATAAACCAAAGGCAAAACATACCACAACCATTGCCGTTTTCAACTTTATATAATCGACCACTAACATGTTGTGGAGTAATACAGCCCATAAATTTAATTCCGTCAGTGACTGCGCGTTGCGTTCGTGATTGATTCAAACGGTGCTCAATCTCCGCCAAACGTATAGTCATTAACCTATAAGAGAGATTTTCGTTGCTATCCCTGAAATAATTGGAAAGGCCTTTGTTAAGAGCTACTTGCTCAAGTCGGTCTCGTTGAAAATTAAATCCATCAGATAAAGAATTAATCTTTTTTTGAGGATTATTTTTGAAATATTCTGAAAGAATATCACACTTCATTTTGAGTTGTTTATATTCTTCAGATAATTGTCTTTGTTCTTCTTCGTATGACATGATTTACTCGTAATGACAATGAATTATGGAAACCTTAAAAGTTTCCTTAAATTAGCAGACTTGTTATTTTCACAAGAAAGCAAGTCGTTGGATAACAATAAATTGTCCAATGCTTGCATATGTCAGGGAATTCACTTACCTTAGTGCTTCTTAAAACTCAAATAAAGAATATCTGACATATGGCAAAGGTAAACATAAAATCTGAGAAACTCACTCCTTTCGGAGGAATTTATTACACAAGCAAGGTTTTCTATGCGCTTTCACTTGACAAAGTCATCAACGGCACTCTTGGTGTTCGCAGTTCTACCTACAACAGCTACCAGTGGGACGAGATACTGTCAGCCATGTCTGACGTCAGTCTCATCCGTGTTCACCAGCTTATCGCCTACGTCTAGAATCAAGAAGTTTGTCTTCCACTTAACCGCCGTATGCGCCAAATGGACAAGGACGGCAAGAAGATGGTAGCTGAATTTGTATACCGACATACCGTATGACAAACTTTCTTTTGGATAGCCCCGTTTTTTTCGAGGCTTTTGAATCTCAATCCCCAATGGGGAAAGGGGCGTTGTACCCTAATTTGAACGTCTTTGGATTTTTATCGTGCAGATATGCGTATGCGCACGATAAAAATCTAAAGAATTTACGGAAGGACCTTGTCTGCTAATTTAAGGTGTATTGTGTTCATATAATTGTTGTTTTCTTCTTATATTTATGAGATGGTTTATTTCTCAGGTATCACCTCAAAGAGTTGTTCAAGCACTTTTGCCAAAGCATTGTATGTTTTCAGATACTTGAAGTGCTCCAAGGATGGAATCTGTATCAATCTTTCGTTATCTCCTACATAGGAGCTATCTTCTAGAACCTCTAACAGTTCCTTAGCATATTTCTTCGTCTGACATTCTATTTGAATCCAAATCTCATGATGCTGACAGAAGCCAACCCAAATAGAGCATTTTTGCCTCTCTTGTTTGAGCCAGATTTCATTACCGAAGCAGTCTTTATACTGCTTGAACATATCTGCCTGGTTTACGTCATTGAAAGAGAAACCGTAGTTCTCAGCAATTTTGCATGCTGTCTTTGCTCTTTCTGTATCAAGAGCTACCTTGTCATACTGTTTTCTAGGAATAGCAAACATTATATGTCCCTCGTACTCGTACACACGGAATACAGATTTATTTTTTTCTTTATTAGCTATCCAATCATAAAGTTTTATATCTTTTCGGAGTCTATTTACTGCCATATCACAGTATTCATCACAGCCACCATTCTTTGATACGAGCTCTTTTTCTTCATCAATATATTCACGAAGCCTGTTTTTAACAGAAAATTCATCGCTTTGATCAAGCAATTCTGCAAACATAACTCGTACGCCATCATGTGAAGCGAGTATATTTTTTAAATATTTGTTTGTTTCAGAGCGTTCGGTTATATATTTTTCGTCTAGGTCATTCCAAGAGTTGAACTGACTAACTATAGCTCGAATCAATAAATGGTCTTTTCGATATGTTACAGAAATACCACTTTCGTCAAACATATCTTTTGCCAATTGATATCGATGCTGATATTTTTCTATTGATAAGCCAGGCTCATAAAAGAACAACACCATACCCTTAAAGAAAGGATGCTTTTCTGCTATAGTGAATGTATCAAGCCAAATTCTATCTTCGGCGATACGTTTTGCCTTTTCAACTTCCTCTACTAAAGCTCTGATTTCTCGATCCTCACTATTGTCTTCTTTCCATTTGGCCAAGGCTTCATAGAAAGGAACTCGTTCAGCGGCTTTACGTGCTGTATAGTGGATTACAGCAGAGAATTTTCTTATCAATGATGATACAGGTGTCAAACTGTCAATATTGGTATTCTCTACGATATTCCATACTACTCGCATCCACTGTTTAAAGGCATCGACATCAAAAGTTTCGTATGCTTCAATGAACTCTATAACCGCACCAAACACGATGAGTTTGGTGTGTGTCATCTTGGAAGACAAGTTGTTATAAAAGTCATCACCATCTTCAGGATTCTTCTTTTCCCAAAGTGGTAGCATCGAATTATAGATGAGTTTTCTATCATCCTTAAGGTCGTACTCGTAGAATGCGTCCAACACTTTATCCAGAGTACAAACATACTCAGGGTGTTCATTAAGCAAATGCTCAAATTCTTGGAATCCAAGATACTCATTTACTTCATTTCTATTTTCGGCATCTGTGTAGATCTGACGCAAGATTTGGTCTTGACGCATGTCTCTGTCCGAAACGACATCTTTTGTTGCAACGATATATTTGCAAGCAAAGAAACGTGAGAAGAAACTCATGTATGCTGCGTCGAAGTTCTCGAATCCTTTCTTCCAGAAAATGTCAATCCACTTAGCGTCAATCTTTACTGCAAAGTTGAAGTCAAATCCAACAACATCTTCACTTTCTTTCTTATACAGAGGTGCAGTTGCTTTGTATGGCGCATATTCCTTATTGTTGATGAAGTTGATAAGATCTGCTTTGAAATTCTCAAACGGGCTTAACTGTAAGCCACGTGCATTCATCTTGATGTACAATTCCTCTGAAAGATTGAAATAGCCAAGTGACTTTACATAGAATTGTATGTTTCCGAGTTTCTTGTAAAGTTCATGATTGTCCTGATTATTGTACTTCTCATGGATAGCATCAAGCATCGTGAGCATTGCGCAAATTGTGCTATCTCTGTCGAATGACTTGAAATACCACTTTGCTTTTGTTATTGCCTTAGATGGTTCTGATTTTAGATCAACACGATACGAAGCCAGTCGTTGACAAAATACAGTAGATGTAGAACGAGTTTCATATACGAATCGACCGAGGGCATCTCGAATTTCTGTATCTACTTCATTGCCTTCTGAAAGTTCACGATTTGCCACATACCAGTAGAGAAGGAATAGGGTGGTCATACGTTGCTGGCCATCCAAAAGCTCCATCACATAGCTGTCGTTAGCCGGACGTACAATGCCATAGATGAAGTTAAAGTCAAAAATTTCATCCGTCTGGAAATTCTCAAACATCTCTTTCAAGAGAGTGTTGCGCACATAGGTACACACTCCATCTTGTCGTCCCTGAGCGTATGGACGCTGAATTTTAGGGATAACAATCTGGTTGATTTTAACCTTTGTGTCTTTATTGAGGTCAAGATTCTTCTTATAGATGTCTAAAAATGTGTATCTCTTGCTCATTGTTCATCCTCCTTGTTTATATAATCTTTGAGAGACTCGTATATGTATTTATGGTATGCTTCCATATCATCTTTTGTCCAAAGTGAACGGTTCGTTCCTCTTTCATCGAAGAATTTTGCAAAGATGTACTGTGTGGCGATTGGCACAAATACACCTTGCTTTATGCGCTCAATGATGATTCGTCTCTTAGTACAGAACAAGCTGTTGCCATACATTCTGTTAGTGGCAGCATCAAGAAGGGTTAGATTACCGATGGTATTCTTGATTTCATCATCAGCGTCCACCTCTTGAGCGTTTTTCTTGAGAATGTTTATTGCGTCATCCAACGCATTATCTTCCAGCTTCTGACTTATTAGCTTAACCTCTTTTTCTGTCAATTCATCCTTGCGGTCATCCATAGAGGTTTCAATCCATTCTCGCTTTTCAGAATCCTTCTTCAATGCATTAGTATGGAATGAGTCTATATGCTCAATATCCCAGTTTTGAGCACTGAGAACGTCGAAAGGGAACTTATACACGTCCGATTCCGACTCCAGTTTCTGATTCTGCTCATTCAACAGGTGAATGTTAAGAGTCAACAATAGTTTATAGATAGTATCTCGACCCTTATCGTATGTATTGAGAATTTGTTTATTGTCGGTATTAACTTTCGCACCGCGCAGATGGTATGAGATACGTTCTTTTAAGTATGCCTCAAAATCGTTGCGAGTTGATGTTTCTGGCATGTACTCAAAATGCAGTACGAGTCGGCATAAATCCTCTCCACACTGACTGAGCAAGCCAATGTAGTTGTATATTGAAGGGGAACAAAACCAATCATCAAGCGTTCTGAACAGTTCCATGACTTCATCCCATGCTACCGAAACTTCATGTTGAAGGTCTTCGGCGATTTTTCCCTCAAAGCGGTTATAGTAGAATCGGAAGATTTCGCTCTGCCTTGTGTCCATCAACTGGGCATCAATCTCCTTGATTTTACTATCCCATTCTTCTTCCGGTATCTCTTTCAGGGCATTTTTCTTATATATGAGGTTGAACAGAAGGTCAATGCGGTTAGGTATATCAAAACTTTTCTTCTGGAGGAAATACCAGAAGTTGTTGGAATGCAGAGTGTTCTCGATAAATTCCCATTCCAAAGCCAGTTCCGATTGCTTGATATACTTGTCGCCGGCGGTGAAATTCTTCTTTAACAAGAACAAGCCTTTGATAAGCTCAGCATCGGTCAGTCGAATTTTGCCTGTGTTGATCTTCTGGAACTCTTTGATATTGCTCTTTTCTTTTGCTTCTGCTATCTCATACCACAACACTTGTACTGAGCCGCCCTTGGTGTCGCACATGCCATTGAGAAGTTTGAAGAAAGATGTGCGGATATTATCAAGGCTGCCACCAAGCTGATATCGAACATTGATAGTTTTGCCATCGGTCTTTATCCATTCTCCTATGTACTTGAAGGCATTCGCCATGTGGAAATAATCTACGTTGTCTTTCAACAAGTTCTCGTCGCTATCCTTTATGGTTTTCATTGACAAGCCTTCCAAGAATTGTTCCGAGCCATCACGAGTAGCATAACATATATGGTATAGCTCTTTACCGTCTTCCTCTTCCTTCAATGTTTCTGCATCCCATCCTTTCTGATCAAGAAGGTATTTGTACAGCAAGAAAATGGTGGTCAATCGTTGCTGGCCATCAATTATTTCCCACACGCCATGTTGCCGAATACTATCATTGTATTCAGCTCCAAACATAGACTTCAATTTATCTTCATCGGTTATAGGACGAGCAATCACTGGCTGAAGACAATAGAACTGATCCTGCTTCTTTTCTTTCCCTTCATTTGCAAAGTCATTGGCGAAACACAGAAGATCACGCAAGAGGTCACCCACCTGCTTCTCTGTCCATCTATATCCTCTTTGATATGAAGGTATGTAGAAATACCTTCCATCGAGAAGTTCGCCTATAGCATATTGGCTAATTGAATTATCCATTTTCTTTACTGTTTGTATCTATGTTCTATTCGTACATGAATTTATCAGTTTTGTAATCTTCAACTATATTACTCATAATCAAGTTGAGAACCCTTTCCATTTCTCCTTAAATTAGCAGACTTGTTATTTTCACAAGAAAGCAAGCCATTGGATAACAATAAATTACCCAACGATTGCGTATGTCAGGGAATTCACTTACCGAAGTGCTGCTGAAACTCAAACAAAGAATATCTGACATATGGCAAAGGTACACACAAAATCTGAGAAAATCACTCCTTTCGGAGGTATTTATTACGCATGCAAGGCTTTTTATGCGCTTTCACTTGACAAAGTCATCAACGGCACTCTTGGTGTCCGCAGTTCTACCTACAACGGCTACCAGTGGGACGAGATAATGTCAGCCATGTCTGACGTGTTCCTCTGTGGCGGCGACTGCGTGGAAGATGTCAACAGAAGCGAGTGCCACCTGCGGGAATCACCTGAAATCCGGATACCAACGAGCTATACAATCGGGCGTGCCATAAAGGAACTCCTATGAAGACATGGAATACAAGTCTTCGTCAGGCAATGTGTTTAGATTCAATACCAACCCAAGACTCAATGACCTTCTGATGAAACTCAACATGAAGATGGGACTGTTCAAATCCGGACAAACTGTCAAGGGCTTTTTCTTTTGGATAGATTCATTTTTTCGAGGCTTATCACTTATTCTATTTTCTCAAACCCCTCAACCAACCCCGAAATAACTCTTCTCGCACGTTGCCACTTAGAGCTACTTGACACAGCAAACTTTTTGTGGTTGATAGTGATAAACGAATCTACCCTTTGGGCTGGGTCGTACTTGTATTCTCGACCAGAGAAATGATTTACAGCACGCAGGAAAGTGGCGAAAGAGGTCTTTGAATCAAGGTGGTTGGTGCGCAAAAGTGCAGCCTTGATGTAAGCAGTCTCGTATTCATGCTCCATGTTGTTTAGGGCAACTAAGATGGTTTCTTTCAATGCTGTCTTATTTTCTGCTATTAGGATATCATCAAGACTTCGTTCTTCTTGCTGAATGATTCTGCGTCCATGCTTCCCTTTCGTATTGGCAAGAGCATTCTTTATGGCCTGCCGAAATTCTAAGCCCTCTATTTCCTTACTTTGTTTTGTCCATTCTGCTTTCTTGTCAAGACCTTGCGTAACGCTGGTTTCCACAAGATTTACTATAATTGTTTTGACACTTTCACGCACGATGGAAAGTTGTTTGTCGTTAAGACTTACTTTGCTCAATACCGTAGCACTCTTGGGTAGTCCATGGTCAAAGCAGATATAATAGAGCGTACACATCAGCAATGTATTTCGTTTCTCAAAGATTTCTTCACGAAGACGGAAATACATTTCTGGGAGAGCATGAATGGCAGACAGCATTATTCGCTTTGATATTGTTGCAAGTTCTTCCGCTGTATGCCCTTTGCTAAAATTGAATACAGCCATTTGTACGAGGGAAGGCAACGAATCCCAAAACTCTTTAGCTGAGACATAAGGGATATAAAGATGCTCGTCATCTTCCTCACTCATATCCTTGTCAACAAGACCATATTCCCTTATCAAGATTAGGTCTTCGTTTGTTTCATTCTTATCTCTACCAATAACTTCGGAATAGAAACCCAATCGCAGATAGCCAGTGAAAGCCATCATTTCATCGACAACACGTATAGCCACGGCTGTCTTTTCTTCATCTGACAGAATGGTATCTGTGTTGGACACAAATAGTTTCCGACACTCAATAAGCACGGATGTAGGCACATATTTCGCAGCCATTTTGAATATGCGTTCAATTTGGCTGAAATCGTTACGCATCATCTTCATCATATCCAATGAGAAGCGTGAGTAATCCTCTTGGTGTTCTTGCTTCCAAAAATGCACTTTGTCAAGCGCATCCCTCATGGCGTTCTTTTTGAAATTTCTTATCTCCATCTGCTATGTTACTGCTATTAGGTGGCAATTTGAGAAAACGTTTCATTCACCCAACTGCTTCAACAAGAAATCTTCCAAGGTCTTTCTGTCTGGCAACTGGAGCATATAGGTGGAAACAAAGAGTTGGTTATCCATGCCAGCAAGGGCATACTCCACCATTTTCTTTCCCTTTCGTGTACATAGCAAAATGCCGACAGGTGGGTTATCACCAGGCTGCATCTCGTTCTCCTTATGGTAGGACACATACGCATTGAGTTGTCCAAGATTCTCATGCGAAAACTCCTCGTTCTTCAATTCGATGATAACACCACAATGCAGAATGCGATTGTAGAACACAAGGTCGGGGTAATAATACTCGTCATCGATAATGATGCGCTTTTGGCGAGCCTCAAAACAAAAGCCTTTGCCCAATTCGAGGATAAACTCTTGCAGATGGGTGATTAGCGCATCCTCCAAATCATGTTCGTCCACTATTTCCTGCGCCTTCAATCCTAAAAACTCAAAGGTGAAAGGTTGGCGAATTTGCAACGCAGCAGAGTCATGTCCTTGCACAGAGGGCAGGGAAAGCATTTTCTCTGGGTTGTCACTAATACCTGTACGGAAATAGAGGTTGGTGCTAATCTGACGGCGAAGTTCGCGAACTGACCATGTACACTTGATGCATTCCTGCTCGTAGAAGTAACGTGCAAGAGGGTCATCCACGCTCATAATCTCTCGTATATGAGAAAAAGACAAGCGTGAGACTATCATTTCTGGTAGTGTCTGAAAATTATGCGACACTGTCGCACAATTTGTATTAGACTGGGCATCAGCAGATTTATCCATCAAAGGAATACGATTCCCTGATTTATTCGACAACGTTGAATAAATTTTATTTGGAACGAATAGCCCTTCCATTTGTGGGTATAAGTTGTAGAAGTTTCGAGAAGTCTGGAACAAAGTAACATTGAGTCCTTTTCTATTCACCTGTTCCTCTAACTTTTTCAGCAATTGCGTTCCGTACTCAGCCCGATCTTTGCCGTGTTGTTCAAACTCCACGATGTAATAACCAATGAGCCAGTTGCGCATGGTCTGCATACGGTTGATAGCCCTTACAGCCGATGACTGGGCTGCATCATGGGTCGTTTGAATGATGGATGCCAAGTCGCTGAAAGAGTGAAACGTGTTGCTCCAATCCTCAAAAGGAAGTTCCATCCCTTCGTGAGTGTATGTTGATATTTCGTTTGCCATGTTATACCTTTATATATTGAATGTGATTATTTTTTCGTCAAAAGTTTCAGAAGCATTGCTGTTTTCTGTTCTTCCGTCATATTGTTGATTTCCTCCTCCGTTATCTTTGGCTCCAAGTCAAGGAGTTTGCTATTATATTCAAATTGCGTCTCCAAAGGATACTGGGCAATATACCTATCTGTTATCGAATGATTGGTTGAATGTCCCATACTTTCGGATATGTATCTCTGTTCCACACGTGCATGGGAAAGATTTGTTCCGTATGAATGTCTACACCATGTTCCCGATGGGCGCACCTCCCAATGAAGCACATCTTGGCAAATCTTGATGATTCTGTCCTGCACATTGGAGTTCTCTTGTGAGATTCGTTTGCGCTTATCAGCTTTCAGTGTTGCACCTTGCAGAATATCAGGAAAAACAAAGCCATTGAGCGTTGGCTCAGCAGCAATCTCGTCAAGAATCCGCTGGAGAGGCTTTATTATGGGAATAATCACCTCAGAACCACCTTCCGTGCGATTTGTGGTCTTCACTCTTTTAAACTTGAAGGCTTTTCTACCAGTGTCGAAATAATATTGAGAATAAGTCAATTCGCCAGCATCGGCAAGATTAAAGCCATTACACAGATATTGGGCAAGGAACAATCCCAATGAATAATGCGCCTTTTCCGCATATCCACTTTTCCAAGTATCGGGATAACGTTTCTCAATGAACACTCGATACAATTCGGTCATTTGTTCTACTGTCAGATAGCAATGCTTTCTCGACTCTCCAACAGGAATAGACACCAATTTCTTCTTCTGGATATTGGAGAAGGGGTATTCTTGATTGGTGAGGTAACCCATAGACACGCACTCATTCCAAACGGCCCGACAAGAACGAAGGTATATTCCACGCGTAGTGTTGCTAATTTTGCCGACAATGTTGCCTGCTTCGTCCTTTACGCCATTCATCATGCCATTGTTCCAATATTCTATGTCTTCTTTGTCGACCTTGAAGCCAACGACAGGTCTATCCCACATAATTTTCAGAAAGGACTTCAAGGCACACTCGTATGATTCTGCGGTGGTGCAACGCTCACCATTATTATCCGTGAGATAGAAATTGATCTTTTTCTCCCAAACGCCTATGAATGACGTTTCCTTTGTGGAATCCACTCCTGTAACAACAACCTTGATACGTTCGAGCGACAGACTATTGCCCAAACGTTCTATCATCTCGGTCTGAGCATCGAAGATGGTATCAAACTCCATCTTCTTTTCATAGAGTTCCGAGCGAACAGCCTTTGCACTCAGTGTGCAAATTTTCGCAAAATCCTCCTCTGTGAACTCACCAGCAACAAAACTATACCATGATTTTCGATCTATGGTATAGCGCATTGCAACAGGAAGCGTATCCCTATCTTTCTTAGGGTGACGCTTGTCGAGAATAAGGGCGTAGGTACAACTTCCATACCTTGCACTCTTGTAAGTAGTATCCAGTTTCTTTGCCATTTTGCCAATAGTCTGTAGGTCCCAACTTGCCAATCATCCCGAATTTCGGAAAACAATGGGAAAACAAGTTCCCTAATATCCCTCCCAAACGCCCTATATTCCTATGCTTTTCGGGAAAACAATGGGAAAACACAGACGTTTTGATATAGGATTTCTTGGCATATCATAAACTGCCACAAAATTAGCAAAACGTTGTGTATCAACGAAATTTATCAATATAAAAAATTATAAAATATCATTCTCTCAGACTCATAATCTGGAGGTCCCAGGTTCAAGCCCTGGCTGGTCCACGCTTCAAAATCAAGCACTTGCGAGTTTCTCACAAGTGCTTTTTTCTTTTATCGGTGACCTTGAGGTGACCTTTTCGAGACAAAACTCATCTTCCGTGACCTTTTGAAATTTCACGAAATGATTAGTAATTGAGCGACATTTCAATTATCAAGCGAAAATAATGGTGTCGATTTTGTGATTTCTAGTCTCAATTGAACTAAATGGCAAAGAAAATTGCCAAACTTTGTAATATTTTGTTTATTATTACACAATAGTCCGTTAAAAATTAGGGTGTCCAGTTTGATGTGCAAAATCAGGCACCCGCGGTAATTGAATATAACGGGCTGAAAGCCCAGCGAGCTCTGCCCTGGGCTATGGGCTTTTGCCCTTTCAAGGCGAACACGAACCAAAGGTACCAGCCCTTGTGACCTCTCCATCTGGAACGGTTAACTGGACACCCTAGTTAAAAATACAACATATGGCTTAAGCGGCTTTGAGCTGCCAGCCAAAGAGTTCTTTGAAAATGTGATTATTTAACGTGAGTTCGATGAATTCAAAACAATGAAAGCTGTGTATCAACTGTACGTTGTACATTGATACACGGCTTCTTGGGAAACATACAATAAGCAGCGATAGCTCCAAGCAGGTTCACGATGAAATTGTCAAAGCACCTGTGTCTTGAATGTTCCACTTGTGCAATATTCTTCAACTCGTCATTTACCGTTTCTATTATTGCTCGTTTCCTAAGCAGCAGCTTGTCAGACACGCTCATCAAGGCACCTTTCATGTTGTTTTTAAGTTTGGTGATAAGCTGTATGCCATCCACGAACAGGCGTTGGAAAAGGTTCTTGCTGATATACCCTTTATCTCCGACCAGCTTGCCATATATGAATTCTACGAAGGCTTTGTATTCCAATGGTTTCCTGTCATCCACATCTCCCGGGGTTATCATAAAGTTCAGCAACTCACCCCTCTCGTTACATATCAGATGCAGCTTAAAGCCAAAGAACCATCCCATGGAGCACTTGCCTCTTTGCGCAATGCCCTTGAATACCTTGTGGATATGTATCCTCTGGTTCCTGCATACTCTAAGGGGAGTGCTGTCCACGAAACTTATGCCAGTACATTTTCCGAGCAGCACCTTCTTGATGAATAGAGCCAAAAGGAAGTAGCAGTCTATAAAGCAGTTATTTGTTTTGCGTAAATAGTTTTGCCGGAAGCAGCGCATATTTCCGCAAAACTCTTTTATTGACCAATTCCATCTTATTACAGTGACAACATTCACATAAAAATCGCGAAGATTATTCCGAAAGAGGTCTCCTCTTTCAGAGAAAATCTTCGCAAAAAAGTTTATTCTATAAATTGCAGATACAAGCCAGAACTCACTTTACCCCTGACGGCGGCGCATCCTCGGGACGCACCCCCCACTCGCGGTTGGCCTTGTCGCCCATGACGAGCACGAGCCTGCCGCCCTTCATCAGGTCATCGTGCGTCAGCCAAGGCTTGTTCCACTGCCGGCCGTTGAGCGTCGCGCTCTGTATGTATTTGTTCACGTCGGATGCGCCCTGCGCCTCTATCTCGAACGTCTTGCCGTTGCTGAGGTGTATCTTTGCCGAGGGGAACATCGGGCTGCCGATGTTATATACGGGCAGACCGGGAGTCACGGGATAGATGCCCATCATTGAGAACACCACGAAGGCCGACATACCGCCGCCGTCCTCGTCGCCCGGCACGCCCATGAGGTCGTTGCGGAACCACTCTTTCAACAGCGTGCGGATGCGCTTCTGCGCCATCCACGGCCGGCCGGAGTAGTTATATAAATAAGGTATATGGAGCGACGGCTCGTTAGCCATTGAGAACTGGCCCACGTTGCCGGTGTGATCGGGCAGCTTGGCGTAGAAATCGAACTTGCTGCGGCCCAGCGGCGTGTTGAACATCTCGTCGAGGTCGGCGTTGAACTGCTCTGCGCCGCCGTGCAGACGTATTAGGTCAGCAATGCTGTGCTGCACATCCCAACGGTAAACCCATCCGTTGTTCTCGCCGTAGAAGTCGCGTGCGCCCATACCGCCGTCGAAGATATAGTCGAAGGGCTTGATGAACTCGCCCGCAGAGTCCTTGGGGTGGAAGAAACGCGTCTCGGGGTTGAAAACGTTACGGTAGTTTAGCGAACGGTTCTCATAATACCTGCTGTCAGAAGTCTTGCCGAGATATGCCGCTATGCGCGAGAGGCACCACTCGTCGTATGACGTGCCGAGCGTCACGGCGATGGGCTGACGTTTCTCGTTTGGATTGACTTCGGGCAGATACTCCTTCTCGCCGTGGCGCAGGGCTGGTATGTAGCCGTGCTTTACGTAGAATGCGTTGAGCCATCCGGCGGGAGTGTTGGCCGACCACGGGGCGAGCGACTTGTTGTATATTACGTTACGGGCGGCGCAGTATGCCGTATTCACATCGAAATCGGTGATGCCCTTGCTCAGAGCGTCGGCCACCACGGCCACGGTGTGGTTGGAGTTCATGCGGCGCGAGTCGCCCGTGCTCTCGGGGAAGGTGGGCAGCCAGAGGCTGTCGGTCTGCTGCGCCATGGTGACGAACGAGCGGATTATGTCGCGCTCCTTCTCGGCCTCGAGCAGCACGCGCAGCGGATGTGCGGCGCGGTAGGTGTCCCAGACCCAGTCGTCGGTATAGTATGGCGAGCCGTTGTCCTTATGAACCTTGCCATCTGATGCGCTGTAATACAGCCCGTCCTCGCTCATGCAAATCTGACGCTCATAGTAACGGTACATTGACGTGTAGAAGACAGTCTTGTCGCGGTCGCATCCGCCGGTCAGCTCGATGCGTCCCAGCGCCTCGTTCCACACCTTGCGGGCCTCAGCCTTCACAGTCTCGACATCGTAGGTCTTTATCTCTCGCTGCAGGTTTTTCCTCGCCTGCTCCGTACTGATGAACGACACACCGTAGCGCAGGCGCAAGTCGCCGCCGCTTACGGCGAGCGCCACGCAGGCACTCTTGCCTTCGGCCTTCGTACCCCGCACGGCCTTGCCTCCGGCGAGGATATATGCCTGAGAGGGCTTCTGCTGCAACTCGGCATAGAGATAGACACGGGTCTTTGCGTCCAACTGCTGCCACCCACTCACGCTGCCGTCCTTGACGGTGAGGCTTCCGTCGCCCGAATTGAGCAGCAGATAGGCGGGGCCGCCCTCACAGGCGGTCTGCAAACGGTAGATTCCCGACTGGTGCGACAGCGAATAATCCACCTGCACGCCCACACCATCGAGATAAGCAGAGTAGGAATAGGGCGTTATGCGTTCGTTGTCGTAAGTGTAGGAAATCACGTTGTCACGAAGCGAGCCGATGTCGCCACAATACACCGACAGGTTGAACGCCGAACGCTCGCGATGGTGGGTGACTATGAGCGGCAGGCCGTTGATGCGGTCTGCTGTGAAATCGGCACGCTCTGGATATACGCGGAGCATACTGTTGGGCAGCTGTACCGTGGGGAACGTGGGTACCAGGAGATGGCTGATGTTGCCGATGTAGGGATTAACGTAGTCAACCCAAGTCTTGCCATCACCGCCGGCCTGAGCCATTCCCGTTAACGACAGGGCGGCCATGCAGACAAGCGCTTTCTTGAAAAAGGATGATAATTGCTTCATTGTAATTATAACGTAAGTTTGACGAAATATAAGTGCTTGAAAATTTGGTGATTAGCGAAAATTGTTGTACACTTTATAGTGTTGAAATCACTACTGTCCCGTTAAAGTGGACTAATCGCTCTTTGAATTAATTGAAATACAG
>ENA-ORRQ01000575-ORRQ01000575.1-human-gut-metagenome-genome-assembly--contig:-NODE-575-length-34594-cov-6.533889_pt1 | contig 34594 bp, 38 predicted proteins | sample MGYA00242177_ERZ509138 | MGnify/ENA primary metagenome ERZ509138 (study PRJEB26280, sample SAMEA2338628) | human gut metagenome | biome: human gut; feature: human-associated habitat; material: faeces... | reverse complement strand
CGGGCAGAAGTGATTGGGCAGAGCGTCGGTTCCGACGCCAGCCCTTTATCCTGCTTTCTTTTTCGTCCTCGGAAAAGCCGCAAAAGCGCAGGAAACGCAGTCATACCAACGTTTCCAATGCATCGGTCACACGGACTTCAAGGGTCTCTCAAACGCCGTTACAAACACCCATCCCCTACTTCCATCAATGGGTACCACACGGCAAAAAAACTCTTGTCGCAATCGCCTGCAAAACGGCCCACATTCGCTTTTGCGGATGAAAGTGGGTACAACACTCGCCTTTGCCAACAGGATCGCACACAGCGGCTTACACGCCGAAACAGGGGCTGTTTCGGATGGGGGCGCTATTACTACCCTCGGAGCGTTTTGCGCGGTTCGGAAACCCTGCGTGGCCAGGTGTCAGAACGGCGTACTTTGCCGCTTTGGGATCTTGGCCGGGAGGTGCTCTCGAAGAACGCAGAAAACCTTCGGGACAGCGATGCGCTTATGCGGGTCGCTGTCCCGAAGGCGTCGCGGCCCCGCTGGGCTGCGTAATCCAGTGAGTGCGCTATTGATTATGTGATGAGCATTTGTGACCCTTGATCCCACCATGCTTTTATATACATACATTTCCCGGTTCTCTGTGACCCCCCACTATATCAAATCCGGCAGAGTTGCCGCCACCAACGCTGTTCCCCAACCGTTCCTCATTGCGGTTTCAACTTCTCTCACAAATGGCCCACGTTTGCTTTCACAGGTGAAAGTGGTTACACACTCGCCTTCGCCAACAGGATCGCACACAGCGGCTCACACGCCGAAACACGGGCCTTCCGGACGGGGCCGCTAGTATGACCGCTCTCGTAGAGCTGGGCCAAGAGGCAATCCGCTCAATCAGCGCAGAGTTACACAAGCATCCGGCTGTCTGGATGTTTCGTCAGGATGCACAATTCGACGGGGAGATGAGGCAGGAGGCACGCACCTTTTTGGGGGAAAGACGATGGCGATGCATCGTTCGCAAAAAGTCGTGCTTCCCGCGGGAATCTCCGGATATTCCGATGAAATTTTCATTGTGAGATCACAAAACGGCTGTTTGCCAGCTCATACTTATAACCCCAAATGGAGATTTCACAGATGATCTGGTACGCGAACTTTCCCGTCTGAGTCAGGGTGTACTCCACTCGTGGGCTCTTTTCCTGGTAGTCAATCCGGTTGACAAGACCGGACTTCTCCAGGTCCTCCAACCGCTCGGACAGGACCTTGTGGGAGAGGCCCTCGATGGACCGGAGCAGTTCATTGAAACGGACGGTCTCTTTCGCGTGGATGATCCAAAGGATCTTGGCTTTCCACTTCTCCCCAATCAGCTTATAGACGAATTCTACCGCATGTCCGTACCCGGAGGAGGTGTGTTTGCACAACAGGGTCAGGTGCTGCATGTGGAGCATGATCGGCAGAATGTCCGTGGCCTGCATGGTGAGCGCATAGGCTCTGGTTTCCGTGTTGTATTGCAGCAGGCCGTCTTCCTGCAGACTCTCTAGCCGACGGGAGAGAGTGGTCTCCGGGCAGGTGGGCAGCTCCTGCCGGAATTCCCGCAGATCCATCCCACTATGCAGGTAACACAGTTCCAGAATCCGCGGTGTCCAGCGTGCTCCGATCATCTTGAACGCCTTTTCCACGCAGCACGGCCCGTTGTCCTTGATGAAGAACTCCCTCATGAGGCATCCTCCTTTCGAGTTGGTCAAAGTGCCCAGATCTGCCGAACACAAAAAGTGCGTAGTTGTGGCATACGTGTGAGTTGGTATAATTTTAACATAAGCTCCGCGAAATGGCAAACAGAAAACAAAAAAATGAAAGAGGGTTATGGATTATGGGTATTCTTGATGGGAAAATCGCGATCATCACCGGCGCCGGACAGGGCCTGGGCGAGGGCGCCGCGCACGCTATGACACAGGAGGGTGCCTGTGTTGCGCTCTGGGGCCGCACTTTTGAAAAGGTGGAGCGAGTCGCCAACGATATCAATAAGGCCGGCGGCCGCGCTCTGGCGATCAAATGCGACGTGAGCATCCGTGCCGAGGTGGATGAGGCCCTGAAAAAGACCATTGAGGCTTTCGGCAAACTGGACATCCTGGCGACCAACCACTTCGCTTTCGCTCCCTATGGGACGATGGAAGATACCCCGCTGGAAACCTGGGATTATGAGTACAGGAACAATGTAATTGGAACGGTGAACTGTATGCAGGCATGTTTCCCTTATCTGAAAGAGACGGGAAAGACCCGGCATGCCAAGGTGATTACCTATGGCTCCGCTTCCGGTACGATTGGTTCTCCCACCATGTCCGCCTACGCGGCCTCCAAGGAGGCCATCGTCGGCTTGACCCGGGTTGCCGCCGTGGAGTGGGGCAAGTACTGCATCAACGTGAACTGCATTATCCCCACAGGTGATTCCCCGGCATGGCTTTCTACCAAGGCGGTCCGCACGCCGGAGCAGCTGAAGGCAACGATGGATCACTACCTGATCAAACGGCCGAATTACAGCATTGGCGACCCGATCCATGATGTCGGCGGCGCTGTGGTCTTCCTGGCCAGCTCCTACTCTGATTGGATTACTAGCCGATCCCTCTTTGTTGATGGCGGTACGGCTTACTTCCGTTAACCTACCCTTTCCAATTGGATTCCTTGCTCGGAATCCCAAACCGGCTTTTTCCTGGCTGCTGGTTTGGGATTTCGGGAGAGGACCGCCGTTTCTGCGTGCGGAACAATATTCCACCAACAAGATATATACGAGATAAGGAGTGGGAGGCATGAGACGTGAACGAAGTGTCTTTGCGTTGACTTCGGCGATTGGATGCGCAATCGTCATCTTCCTGAGCATAGGTGTTGCCGGAATGTTCTCCCTGTTTATTCCGGAATATATGGCGGAGTATGGGTACTCCAAAATGGAGATGTCCTATGTCGCGATGGTCGCGACGGTCTCGGGTTTCCTGTTCAGTCTGATCGGCTCCAAGCTGATCAACGCGCTGGGACCCAAGAAGTCCCTGCTGGTGGGGTCCCTTGCCTCCGCGGTGTTCCTCTGCCTGATCGGTTCCGTTGACAACCTGGTGGCCCTGGGCCTGGTGAGCCTGGCGCAGGGCGCTGTGCTGGGCCTGGGAGCCCATGCCAGCTGCGCTGGTGTGATTGCCGGGTGGTACGGGGACAGGATGGCCTCCGTTATCGGCGTGGTTTTTGGCTTCTCCTCATTTGGGTCCACGGTTTTCAGCTTGCTGGCCGGGCAGCTGCTCAAGGTCATGAGCTATCACACGATCCTGGTTTCTTTCGGCATCGGTGCCGCCGTGATCGGCGTTTTGGCCAATCTGCTCCTGATCCGGATGCCCGCCGCCCAGCGGCCGGCAGCGGAGAGCGGCCGCCGCGCCGACGGAGGAGGATGGCGTGGGCTATCATAGGGCCATCCGCTCCCCGGCTTTCGTGCTGTTCTTCATTGCCATGATGGGGGCGGCTACTCTCTACGCCGGCTTTATGACTTTCGCCACGGCGTTCTGGCAGTCCTGCGGCATGAGCGCCACCCAGTCCGCCACCAATATCAGCTTCCTTTCATTTTTCGGCGCGCTGATCTCCATGGTCTCCGGGGTGATCCTGGAGAAATTCGGCTCCAAGGTTCTCATGATGCTGACTTTCGGCGGATATATCGTCGGCATGGTGCTGGTGTGCATGTTCCCCGCCAATCCAGTTCCTTGGTTCGCGGTGGTCGGCGTCCTGTTCGTGGCTTTTGTCCGGCCGGTGAACAGTGTTCCCTCCCTGGTGCTGCCAGAGCTATTCGGCCGCAAAGACTACAACCGGATCAACTCCCTGGGGATGGCTGGCTACTACCTGGGTGCAACCATTTCCAGCTTCCTAGTGGCGTGGATTTCCGAGATCTCCGGAAGCTACACGAACTCCTACATGTGTCTGGCGGTGATTGCGCTGATCTCTTTCGTACTGTTTTTTGTAGCGATACGCCTCTCCCCCTACCGGCGGGAACAGCACGCCGCGAAAAAGTCCTGACAGTCCCGCCAACTGGCATAGGAGGCCAAATTTCTGAACCTTAGAATCTTTGAAAATTTGATAGAAAAGGAGTATTCGATATGAACAAGATTTTCGTGACAGGCCCCACCGGAACGCAGGGCTTCCCCATCGTCAAGGAACTGCTTGCCAAGGGCTTCCAGATCCGCGCTTTCGCCCTGGAGAGCGACCCTAAGCTCCCGCAGCTGAAAGAGCTGGGCCCCAATGTAGAGGTGGTGTGCGGTGACCTGCTTGACGAGGAGAGCATCTACAGCGCCGTGCAAGGCTGCGACGGGGTGTTCTTCCTGCCTGCGATCCCCACCAGCGGGGACCCCACCAAAGAGATTACGCTTGGGAAGAACATGGTCAGCGCCTGTGAGCGGGCAAACGTCACCTACATGGTGCATAGCTCCGTAGACCGGGCTGGTGAGGAGGAGACCTTTAAGGGCTGGGGGCCGGATTTCTGGCCCGGGTACGCCGGTTACTGGCGAGGCAAGTCCACAGTGCTCCAGATGGTCAAGGACAGCAAGATCCCCCACTGGGTGATCCTGAAGCCGGCCTACATGATGGATTGCTTCGTGCCACCCAAGGCGTGGGGCATGTATCCCCAGCTGAAGCAGGGAATCGTCGCCTCCGCCAGAACACCGGAGACATGGGTGAACTGCATGTGCGGCGACGACATGGGGAAGCTGGTGGCGGAGGTCTTCTGCAATTTTGAAAAGTTCGAGCACAAGGAAATCCCCCTGGCCGGCGACCGGGTGAACATGGACGAGGTGGGCGCTGCCATCTCGAAGGCCACCGGAAAGCACATCGAGGTGCAGTACCTGACCCGGGAGCAACTCTTGGCGAACGGTGTCCGCTCCAGCGTGATCGACGCCCAGGAGTGGGATGTGGTCAACGGCTACACGGCGGACGTGGTGGCCTCCAACAGCTATGGAGTGAAGCTTTCCACTTTTGAGGAGTGGGCTCTCCGTCATAAGGATGATTTTGATATTGATTAAGACTCTTATCTCCCTTTCCATCAAATACTTTTTGCATGATCTCCTCGACTTTTTATATGCAGATACACCGGTCAGCGTGATTAAACGGTAAAATGTCCCCAGCAGAGTGAAATAATTACATTTTATGATATGTGCTGTTTTCTAAGGCTGACGTTCCCACGAATGTGTTCAGCCACTTAATTGCCTGCGCAATCAAAATCTATGACCTTGACCCAGTTTTGACCCAGAATGGAATTGGAACGGGTAGGGCTGGACGGAGACAATGGAAAATCCGCCGAGCGAACGGCGGCAAAAAGCACAAATCGGAGCCGAAATGACTCCGATTTGTGCTTGAGACTGCCTCATAACCCGGAGGTCGGAGGTTCAAGTCCTCCCTCCGCAACCATCTTGAGTGACCAAAATAGATACACTCACCTGAAACCCCTGAGAAATCAGGGGTTTCAGCGTTTTTATGCCCTATTTTTTCAAAGCGTGTTTTATAGATACACAAAGCCAATATAGAGCGTTAGGCAGGACTTGAACTAAATCCACAGCCTATTTCCGCCCTGTTCTAAAGAGGGCTATGCTTTTTCGGGCGCTTTTTCGCTCGCCTCCCTAAAATAATATAATAAATTTTTAGATAGTGGTTGGTATCATATTTTGATACCAACCAAAAAACTTTCGGGCCGGTTTCCTACTTCGGATACCGGCCTTTTTTTCATGGAAAGGAGTTTTTACTGTGAATGACCACAACAAGGAGCAGCAGTTCCGCTACCTCGAGGAAGTCTGCATTCCCTTGCACCGTGCTGGGTTTGAAACCCAACCTCTGGACGAGTCTCAACTGCCTGTCCATTGGAATGGCGCACCTCTCTGCCGTATTACCGGCAAGGGCAGCGTAACCTGCCCCATCAGGAGGATACACCGTGAGTTACTTCGATACCATCTATGCGGATACTTTTTTGCCGCACCGCGCAATTCCTGTATATATGTACCTCAAAGACCGTTCAGGCAGCACTGGAAGCTGCTGGCCCGGCATCAAGACCATAGCCAAAGACCTCAATCTCTCCCGCAGCACGGTCAAGCGGGCACTAACCGATTTGGAGCAGCATGGCTACCTTGCCAAGCTGCCCCGGTATCGTCCCAATGGAAGCAACACCTCCAATCTATACACACTTTTATAAGCAAAAGTGGTTGGTATCAAAATATGATACCAACCACTTCATCTAAATAAAGTTTGAATATTATTGCCCTCCAAGGGGGGAACTGCGCCTATTTACTGAACCCAGGATGGGTTCATAGTGAGCCCACCAGAACAGCCCACTCTATCGGAGATTAAGGCAGAGAAAGAACAACATATTTCTTGGGACACCGACTGTAATCTGTTTCAATTTACCTCTGCGCTGGAGGCAGTGTGTATTGTGTATGATGAAATCCAACAGGATACTTTGTCTCACGCCACGCCATTTATTCGTCAGGATCTAGACTATCCTTTTGGCAAAAATGCGGATAGCGTTTCTTTACAAGCGAATTGTGTTTCAGTGCTTTTATTGTTGCTTCATATACTTTACCCTTAGCTGGATTCAATCCTTTATACTCAAACCCAAATCTCTTTATGAATTTCTCCAGCATGTCTGAGTATACCGAAATGCCTACATGATCCACATTGATGTCATTTTCGCTCCACTCATCGAGATGTTCAAATATCCAATCAAATATTATGAGATAATTAGCCTGGGTCGCTTCTTCGGGTACGATACCAACCATTGCTATGTAAACATCAAAGACCCCACCCATGCAAAACAAATCTATTATAGAAACAAAAAAGCCCGGAAATTCTGGGTTTTTCGGCCCAAATGCAGGTATAGTGTAGGAATAAATCGAGATGTATACACTTTTATTACGACGTTTGACTGCCGTAAACAACCTCTGTTTCAATGACTGAACCATCGTCCGAGAAGGTCTTAGTCTGCCTGGCCAACTGTATTCCTTCCGCATCTGTAAGGACTGAAACACAGGTCTTTAACGTCACGTTGAACGTCTTTACAAGCTTGCGTCCCAAATGGTCGGTAGTGGTTATGACCAGGAAATCGTCCGAATACGTTTTCACCGTCCGTCCCAATTCCGTATTATCTTCGTTGGTCAAGACGGCAGTGCAGGTCTTGAAATCATTTGAAAAAGTCTTAGTCAATTTCAGACCATTTACGCTATCGTTGCTGATTATGGTCCCATCATCCAGAAAATATTTATAACCATCGGTTAGTCCGGAAGTAAGGATTCGGTCTATTTCCTCCGTCTCGCTTCCGCCTTTGAATTTTCCCGTTATAACAGAACCGTCCGCCTTATGAGCGGTGTAGCCCTCTAGCAAAGAATCTTCCGTTACGGTATCGGCAGTCAAATCGATAAGAGTTCGTCCTCCATAGATTACTTTATTAAAGGACATCGCCATCACCTCTCATTAGCCGATTGTTACAGTCGTGCCTCCCTGCGGGTTCTCCGCCTCCGAATAAGGGATAGCCAGAACAGTAACCTGGGAAAGATAATTGTACCCGGACTCGGAATCCGGAAGGATTTCCTGCTGGCTGGTGCTTGGCGTAACGGTTTTAGCCTGCGGATTGGCCCCTTCGGTTCCGGTCATACTGCCGGCAACACCAAGAATCGTAACGCCTTCCCGAATGTTGTTCGCAACAAGCTTCGCCTTTTCGTCAGCATGGATTTTTACTTTGCCCGAACCGTCGTGAAACCCCTGCGGAACGGTATACTCTTCATCTTTGGACGAAATGGTCCCTTCAACAGCGCCGTTATTTTTCATGGCACCGGTAACCATTTGACCACCAACGCCGGCTTTCTTACCTGACAGAATCTCAGCAGCGGTAGCATTAGCGTCTTGCGTATTCATATCATAATCGCAAGTACCATTTACAATATTACCGTCTGCTCCGTGTGCCTTATATCCAGCAAGTAGCTTGTCAGCGGTAACAGTATCACCAGTCAAGTCAATAAGGACTCTTCCGCCATATATAACTTTATTGATTGCTTTTGTGTCTGGCATAAACTACACTTCCTTTCCAATATAAGCGGTATTTCCGTTCGAATCATTGCTGGTCTCAAAGTAAGGAACTTTGGCGACGACGATATTATCCGTAAGCAATTTGTGAGCGGTTTCCAGCGTCTGTTCGTCTTCAACGTCTGGAATTATCTCATACTCTCCGGAATAGATGTCGTAATCTTGCCCGGTAGCTACGGACAATGTTCCCGATAAGGTAGATTCTCCCGAAATAGTACCGCGAAATGATTCGAACGCTTTTAATCCGCTCATACTAATCTACCTCTTCTGTTATTTTAATAGTCGCTTTTGTGATAAAGGTATCCACGGTTCCGTCGGCTTTCGTTAGCTGAATATCATAAACATACTTTCCAAACGAAAGGTCTTTCGTATCCTCTGGATGAAGAGTAAGTGTAAGCGTATCAATCGGGATATCTTTCACCACAAGCGGTTCTGGATCTTCATATTTTGCTTTCATGGCAAACCGTACTTTATCGCCATCATTTGGCACATATGGCGTGCCGTCCTGTTTGGTGATAGAAATGAGCGCCACAAAAGTGTCTCCTCTGGTTAGTGTGATCGTTGTACCCGAAACACTGTAACTCATGGTATCACCTCCATTTTCGACAATTATTCATGGTCTGTCACCTCTTCCGGCTGGCAAGTCGACTTTCGGATAGGCAGCTTATTCACTTCGGTCATAATTCGCTTAGCCGAGCCGTTTCCGCCGAGTTTTTCATAAGGTTTATACAGGTACTCGTAAAGGTTCTCATATTCGTCCTGTGTAATCCATCCCCGCTCGATGTAATGCATCCCGAGAAATATAATGCGGTCGTGGGCGAGCCCGATAAGCATCTGCGACTTTACATCTTTGTTGTCGTTTTTCTTTTGGATAAACGCCCAAAAACCGGATGAAGCGATGACCGCGCAAACAATTGTCACCACCATTTGAAGCCAGGGTTCCATCTTTCGCATCGTCCTCCTTATAAAACAAATAAAGAAGCTTACGGAAAATATCCCCTACAGCTTCTTAAAAGAAAGAGAATTGGGGCCCACGGTGAAGCAGGCCCCTCCTCTCACCAACGGGTTACTCTACAATAGCGTTCCCGTTCTCGTCGAGGCCGATAGCCTCAAGGTCTGCCTTCACAGCAGCCTTCAGTTTGGCCGGAACCTGCTCAAAGGTCCTGCGGTCGTTGACGATCAGTGCAACATACAATGCTACCATTTTACTACCTCCTACAAATAGTTTTGTGAGTATATAGAACATGGTTAGACCTCCCCGGCAACAGGATCGCCGTTGACGTCATAACCCAGTTCCCTGAGTCTGGTTTCGACTTCGCCCTGGATTTTCTCCGGGACTTGGTCGAATGTTCTTCGCTTATTGATAATAAGCGTGCAGTAAAGACTAACCATAACCAGCACCTCCTACATTGGCAAAAGCATTTCGTACAGATCGGCAATCGCTTCCATTACGGCGAGCTGATTGCTATCGTTGTTTTCCTGTCCAACCATAAGACTGACGATGTTCTCGGAATCGTTCTGACCCTTGATCGCATTTTGAGCCATGAGCATGTTGACATACTCATTGAATTCCTGCGTAGTAATCTGGGCCTCCTGATATGTCCAGTAAGTGACTTTTTCGCTTTGCTCAGAGGTTCGGACAATTTCGGAATAGTCTTTTCGCAGATAAACCGTGCCGTCGTTGATTTCAAGGGCAGACGGCTTGACTGTGCTCTCGGCATATCGGTAGTCTAGCTCCATACGCCTTATCCTCCTTTCGAGCTGTAAGGTTTGACAAGCTGTTGATACACTCTTCTTTCGTCGTATCTGTCATGTTGTGAAACTTTTCGTTTCAGTTGCTTAAAACTGACAAACGGCTTAATCCATTTCTGATACATTCGGTAAGTGTCGGTGCAGTCAATCCAGCTAAGATATGACAGCATCTGACGGGAGTCGTGTATCGTTGGCTTCTCTTTTCGGGAAAGTTTTCTGGCTTTTCTCGTGGCCTTGTACATGATGGTTTTACGAAGTATCGTTCGGTTCCTGAAGAATCGGAACCCCATGAAGTCAAGGTCGCGCCCCTTGTCGTTCCCATATGAGAACCGAAAAATCTGCCAGTTGTCTTTTAGTGAAAGCCCAAGCTCATTTTCGAGATAATCGGAAATCGCTTGTCTTGTCTGGTGCAAAACCTTCTTGTTGCTGCCGAAGATAACCATATCATCCATGTAGCGCATATAGTGTACGGCTCCCAACCGTTCTTTGATATAGTGGTCTAGGCCCTGCAAATACCAGTTAGAAAGCCATTGAGAAGTGTAAAAGCCTAACGGAATCCCAATGTCAGTTACGTCGATGATCCGAAAGAGCAAATCCAGCATCTTTTCATCATGAAATGTCTTTCTTAGTTTGGCTTTCAGCTTGTCGTGGGGAACGGTGTCGAAGAAATGCCGGATATCCATTTTCAGAACATACTTGCAGTTCCTCGCATCAGTTCGAATCCATTTCTCAATGACCTGTTTCCCTTTGTGGGCGCCTCTTCCCGGTAAACTGGCATAGCTGTGCTCATACATGCCCTTGCAGAACATCGGCTTCAAAGCGTTCACAACGTTATGTTGAACAATCAGCTCTTCCATTGTGGGGACAATAATAACCCTCTCTTTGCGCGTAATACCGTCATAAATATAAACCGGCACATGCTCGGCGTTCTCATAGTTGTTGATCCAGTCGTAGGATAAAGCAACCAGAGCATCGTCGGACAGGTGACGGTTTTTTATGATTCTTCGCATTCGCTTGCTGTGTTTCGCAAGGTTAAGGGAGATCCTTCGGTTTTCTTCGGATATGCAGTTTTCGTACAAGTGGTTATAGGATTTCATATTCTCTCTTATCCTCTCATCCGCGTTCGACATATTCTCAGCTACTAGCAGATGCTTGCACCGAGTTAATTTTCACCAAGCGGTGAGGAAGAAACGATTGTCTCTTGCTGTTTTTTACAGCGATATGTACCGCATTAAGTGAGAAACTTCTTATTGGATAAGACAGAGCCGCGCCATTGTTCGAGTTCGAATTGGACGGCGTATTGTTCAGATTAGCGTAGAACGGACCGCATTGAAGGTCATTGTTCCAGCCGCCGCCGACAAACGCAGCTTTCGCAGTACATAACCCTTTTGATTTTATTTTTACTCCGGCGAACCTAAGGTTCTCCAGACCTCTCCTCTTCGGACGGCTACGCCGTCGCAAGTGGTTTACAAGAGAGAGCCGCGCCATAGGCCGAGTACGAATAGGACGGCGCAGCGTTCAGAGCAGCGTAGAACGGACCGCAAGGAAGGCCACGGTACCAGCCGCCGCCGACAAACACATACATTGTGCCGGAATTGTTGTAGTAAAGACCGTCCGCCTCGAATGTGCTACTCGAACCGCTTGCCGTAACCGGAATCCGTCCGAACCCTTCCGTTTTCATACTGCTGATATAGCCTCCAGAAGTGCCAGAAGGCGTTGCGCCGGATACCGTTTTGTAGCCATTGCCGTCCGTATTGTAATCGCTTGCAGTAGACCCGTCTTTTGTGCCTCTTGTAAGCTTTACTTTCTGCGTGCCGTTTACATTCATCCAGCCAGCAGTGCGTCTCCACAGGTTTCCCCAGAAATGCTCCATGCCGAACACCTTCACACCGTCCGTACCATTGTTGGAACCCCAGAACATGCCTCTGCTGTTCATGGTACCGGTGTTTACGGCCGAATTGGTATCGCATCTGCCTTTTCCATACACGGTCTGGCCGTCGGTGCTCTTGCCCATCATGACGAGCAAATCCTGAATCAACAGCCTGTCCGCAAGGACTTCGGTGTACCAGTCGTTTCCGTTGGCCTTTGCATAATTGATTTCAGTCGTGGCGTTCTGGTTTACCATATTTGCCTGCCCGCTGATAGAGCGGAGCTTGCTCGACACATTGGAACCGAAATAAATCGGGGTGTAGAAGTGGTCGATCTGGTTGTTAAGTCGGTCGTAGTTGCTCCAGCATTCCCAACTCTCATCCTGCGGGGTATCCGAGCAGCGGAAATGGTACACGCCGCCCTCTTCCCACCGTTTGGTGTAGATCTTCGGCCATTCCATCATAGCGTTGCCGCCAAAAGAAGTATCAGCAACTTTGGAAGCCCCGCCTTCCGCCTTCTGCGTATAATCATTAGGATTTAAATAATGATCCACAACTCCGGCAAAAGTCAACATACACGGACGGGGCATGAATTTCTCACCAGGGGCAAAGTTCCAGTCTCCGTAGCTGAAACTGCCGCCGAAATTCATCTTGGCCGGCGTGAAATCCGCGTTGTCAACATCGTCAGGATAAGAAACACGTCCGCTCGGGCTGCTGGTAGACTTGACAAGATCGTAACCAAACAGATAATCCCGCTTTTTCGGGGTTACGCTTGTGCGGTTGGCTTCGCTTCTGTTATAGGCTCCGGTGCTGGTGTAGGGGAACGCCGAATAGTAATAAGTTGTTCCAACTGTGACATTAGTATCCGTATATACGGTGTCTGTCATAATTGTCGTAAGCGCATCACCGTCGGTTTCGCTTGTCGGATAACCAGTCGTGCTCTTTCGGATCACAGCGCCGGCAACGCCGTCCGGAAGCTTGGCAGTGATTTCTACCTTCACCGTGTCGGAAGAGGAAACATACACCGACTTTGCGGAAAACTCCTCCATCGGCTCCGGCTCATTCACCACAACGCGGTTCACCTTATTTCGGTTGTAGACGCCCTGCGTGGTAAACGGGAACGCCGCATAGTAATAAGTGCCTGTTGCGGACGTTGAGCTGTCCACAAAAGTCGTAGAGGTCTTAATAACGGCAACCTCTTCTCCGTCGAATTCATCCTTAGGATAATCCGTTGTCTTTCTTCGGATAACGGCCCCCTCTACGGTGCAAAGCGTTTGCCCGTTGATAACCGTGTCGGTAGGAAGCTGCGCTGTAATTTTGACATGCTCGCCTTCAATAACCGCAGTAAAGTTCTGCATATTGGACGGCTCGATGCCGCCGAAGAAATGTCTGTTTTTCCCAAAGATCAGATCTTCTTCTGCCATTTTGAATTTTCTCCTTTCGCGTTAAGAGTACGTGACGACAGTGCTGATTAAACTGCCGTCGGCGTTAAAAGTTTTCACGGCTCTCGCCACTTCCGCGCCGGCAGCGCTCTTCAACACGCTCGTCATTGTGAGGAATCCGTTCGTAAACGTCTTCGTCAGGATTCGTCCGTCGCTGGCGGTAGAGGTAATGACCGTTCCGTCTTCCGAAAACTCTTTTGTTCCGTCTTCAAACCCGACCAGAAGAATCCGCTTGATCTCGTCCTTGTTGATCTGGTTTTGAAGATTTCCGGCGGCGTCCTCTCCTAACTGGTCTTTCATCTGGTTGTACCATGCCAGGAAATCAGCCTGTTCAGCGGCAACCCATTGGTCGAGCAGAGTTTGTTCCGCCTGTAAATCCGCTTTCATCTGATCGAACCATTCGGTAAAGTCGGATTCCTCGCTGGCAATCCACTGGTCCACCTCGTCCTGCCTTGCGTCGACAAATTGGTCAAGCTCGCTCTGCCACTGGCCCAGAAGCTCGTCAAGGCTGATGGTTTGCAGCATAGCTGTGACAAATGGGGTAGATTCCGTACCCACCATATTTGTGATATCGGCCTGCGTGATCGCCGAGCTTCCGAATTTTCTGTAAATATAACAGAGCGGATACTGATGCACAGTGCCCTCGTTCATAAGAGTCGGATTAGACGGAGCGCTGGACGGCGTCCCTTTCACAAATTTGATGCTGTTTGCCCGAACAGATTCCGTAGCGTCCACCTCAAGCACAACTGCGTCGATTCTGTCCAAAAGGACTTCGGCTTCCGGGGCTTCCAGCGGAAGAATAGAATCGTTCAAAGTCCATGTGTGGTTAAACCAAGCTTTGCCGATTCCAACATTGACGGTAATTCCCGTCGTCGCTTTTACTGCGAAAGCCGTCCCGATGGAAGCGAACACACCGTCGATAATCAAACCGTCAAACAGGCTCGATACCTGCTCGGCGTTATACTTGCGGTCGCCGTTTAGCGAGTTGTAAAACCCATAAGTTACGCTCATTTAGCTCGTTCCCTCCTTTTCTGAAATAGTCTTAAAAGTAGGGTAGATGGATTGCTCGTCTTTGCTTCTTGAGATAATCAGCTCCGAAATATAAGCAGATCCTTCGTTCCCATATTCATTGGCAATCTGGACAATATCGCCAATAAAAAAGTCTTCGCCATACTTAAACAGCCTTGTGACCTCGACTTCCCCCTCAAAGGCTGTAACTCTGTCGTGGTCGGCAAGGTTCTTTTCGCCTTTGGCGGTAAGCTGAGCAATATATTCATTTTCCGGCAACTGCCCGTCTTCAGTGTCAGACGAAATATCTCGGGCGTCTGTAAACAATTCGCGCCTGTCCAAACCGGAACCAGACCCTACAACAGTTGTTTTTCTTGACGCTCCTTCGCCTTCCCCGGCGACAAGCGTTACATTTTTTAAGTTGGCCTTGGATGAATAATAGTTGCTGTTGATGATGTTTTCAAAATTCGGAGAGAACACCACATACGGGTTTTCCGTCTGGTCATACGAACGATCTGCGCCAGCATACAGGCTGAATTCGAACTTATTGTCATCGGTCAGAATAATCTTGAACCCGATGTTGTTCTCTTCACACAACCCCTTGATAACGGTATACAGGTCGTCGCCCGTATACTGGTTGTCAATCGTCAGTCCGGTTACTTTGCTGTCTGTGGAAGCCTTGAATGTAAAATTCGGAATCTTTCGGTCCGCAATTGACGGCGAAATGATGTTCTCATTCAGCATCGTCTGGATCGCATTTTGAAAATTTCCGCTGAAAATTCGCTGCCCCCAAATAATGCGACGTTCAAGAATGGATTCCAACGACCGGCCCGTCACGATTAGATGATTGCCGTCTTCAGTGTCGGAATCAATCTTGATTTCCTCTATAATCATGCAGTGTTCCGACTCTTTCAGCCAAAGATAGTTGTCTTCTTTCAGATATTCGAGAAGACCCGTATCCATGGCAAAGAAGATTTCGAAATCACCGTATGCGTTATACCGATCCGTCCAAATCAGAGATTCATAAGTATCCACGACGGCGATAGACTCAAACGTAGTATTTAATACCAGTAGTTCCATGTCTTACACCCCTTCATAGATTACTTTGTTCTCGACTAGGAATTGGAGATTTGTAACGCCGCTATCTGCGGTAAAAGCAAAGATGTTGTCTCCTTTTGCCAGCGTGAACCAGTCTGTGTTTTTGTCCAGACAGTTCAGGATGTTGTAGGAGACGCCTTCCCGAATCAGAGTGATGCTTTTCTCACCCTTTGCGGTATTGATGACAATATCGTCGCTTGCTACAATCCCTTTCCCCGTCAGCGATGAAATCTTTTCGGTGTTGATTCTCATCACTTCACGAGTCTCGGTGTTATAGATATTGATATTGGTCGCTGGTCCGATAGCGTGGATGTAAATCATCACGCCAATCTCGGAATCGCCGTGATAGGTGATAACGCCCTCCGTCTTTATTTGAATCTCGCCGAAAACCAGCAGCGGCTCGTCCAGGGATTCATTTGAAAACGGAAACTCAAACATCGGGTCGATACTGTAAAAGTTGGTTACGTTGTTCCCATCTTCTCCGGCCGAATAAAAATAAGGGTCGGGGCAAATAATGGAAATTTGCGTGCCTTCCTGAGAGCTGAATATGTTCGGTTCATTCGACTCCACATAGCCGGTTGTCTTCACATATCGGTTGTCCGTCTCGATGGTGAGCTCCACACTTTTCTTCAGAGGGAAATACTTGTAGGATTTTTGCCTCAGGTCTTCGATGCTTTCCCCGTAAACCGTGTTGATAAACACCATGTCGAGCACGATGTTCCTTTGGCTCAGCCTTGCGGAATTAAACAGAGAGCCGTCGTTGGTCGAAACTTCCGTCGTGTTCACGTTGGCTTTTGCCGGGCCAAGACCGGTTATAGACTTGATGAGGAAGCCCGAAACATCAGGCTTCCCCAGCTCAAGCTTGATTCTGTCACCTAAATAATTGGTGACAACAATCGAATAAATCATGTTTCCACCAATCCTTTCAAAGCGGAGAACTGATTCTTCGTCTGGCGATAGATATCGATTCTCGACAGTGCTTTAGGTGAATAGTTGTTTTGTACAAAGGAATAGGAATTTCCAACAGATGGCGTGCCATCTCCATTTTGAATTTCCCCGGTTGTTTCCCGGTTCATCGAAGAACTGATCTTCATCGCCTGGCTTCTGCTCAGGATAGCGGTAAGCCGGCCGGCGCCGGAACGTACTTCGGAAAGATCCAAAACAGGACGAATTGTAGGTTGAACCTCCATTTCGCCGTCGACAAATTCTCTGATTTTGGAAATTGCGTTGCTCAAACCGTTTTTAGCGGCTGGCCCGCCATATTGGTGCCGGCTTTGTAAGATTTATCGGCATAGTCCGAAATTGCATTGACAAAGGCAAGGCCGAAGAAATCACCGATTCGATAACCCACCTTGGAAGGTGAGTGTTCGTCCAGTTCTCTCTCGGCTGCTCTCGCCGCTGCCGCTGCCATAGCCCGCGCTCTTGCTTCCGCCAAATAGGTGTTTGCGGTGATACCGTCGGCAAATCCTTCCACAAGATATTTACCGGCATTATAGAAATCCGTATACTTGTTTCGAATCGCTGTAAGACATCCGCTGACAATTTGGACGAAAGTATCCCTTGCCGTTTGGTCCTTAGAACGGATTCCGGCAATAAGGTTGGTCATAACGGCTTGACCCACGGTGTTGAACTCATAGAATTTGTTTCGAAGAGTGGTCAGGCATCCGTTAATCATGGTCAAGAAAGTGTTTCTGGCCAGGCTGTCTTTCCCACGAATACCAGTGATGAAATTCGTCATCATTGTGCTGCCGATAGTCGTAAACTGGTACTGCTGACTTGTAAGCGAAGAAATGACGCTGTTCACCATAGTGGTAAAGGTTGAAACAACCGCCGACTTCTGTGCGTTAGCGGCATTGATAAAGGTTGTAAGCATTGATGTCGCAGCGGCGCTCACTCTGGAACTGGCATTATTGAAAGCATTTATAAAGCCTTCAATACCGGAGTTGCCAAGATTTGTCAAATCCTGAGCGAAACGGGACATCCCACTCGTATCAACGCTGGTAATACCGTTCGCCAAATCCACAAGATTGCGGAACTGCGCAACAACACCGCTTAGCTTCGCCACGTCCACGGTACTGACGCTTGCGTAATAAGCCGCGAAAGACTGACCGAAGGAGACAAGTTTTTCACCAAAAGAGGCAATATCGTTATCTCCCGTAAACCAACTGACAATGCCGCCGCTGTTCGGAAGATTGTTGGACAGCTCTACCAGAGCTTTCGCCGCATTTGCAGAATTTACCACCACGTTGGCGTCCAGCCCTGTAACGGCAATGGAATATTGCTTCATGGCTTCTCCGAACGGCACCAGTTTCTCTCCAAACATATCAAGGTCGTTTTCGCCTGTGAAGAACGCAACGAGACCTCCGCTATTCGGTACGGTATTCGCCAGCTCCATAAGAGCTTTACCAGCAGTAACGGAATTGACAACCACATCCGCGTTCAGTCCGGTAACGGCTATTGAAAATTCTTTCATCGCTTCACCAAACGGGACGAGCTGTTCGCCGAAAGCATCCATGTCGTTTTCACCGGCGAAGAAGCCGACGACGCCTCCGCTGTTCGGTATCGTAGACGCCATCTCAGCCATAGCTTTTCCGGCATTTGCGGCTTCCGTAACCACGCTGGCGTCCAAGCCTGCAACCGAGTCAGCAAAAGCTTTCATTGCTTCGCCGAAGGGTACAAGCTGGTCTCCAAACGCGCCCATATCGTTTTCACCGGCAAAGAAACCTACAACGCCTCCACTGTTGGGAAGCGTAGCGGCCATTTCCGCCAGTGTTTTGCCTGCAACCGCCGCATTAGCCACAACTTCTCCGTCAATTCCGGCTATCTCATCCGAAAATTGCTTCATAGCTGTGCCGAAAGGAACAAGTTCCTCCGCAAACCCAGTAAGCGAAGACCCACCTGTAAACCAGGAAGTCAGCCCCTCCAGAATATTCGCAGCAGTCAGGATAAGAATCGTTTCGGCCAGGGCTTTTACACCGTCCATCATCGACGGGTCAATAGCGGAAGCGCCCTGAATAAACGGCTGAATATTTGTCATGAATCCGGACAAATCAGTAGCGATTTGCGGGAACTGGCTGGAAACACCGCTCATAAAGCCGCCTACAATACCACCGATAAATTTGCCAATGGCAGTACCGACGCCTTGCAGTAAATTACCGCCCTCATTGATGAGCCACTGCAAACCGGGAATTTGAGCCAACGCGCCGACTGCGGCAAGAACCAACGCCAGTTCTGCGATAACCAACCCCATTCCAAGAACGCCAACCATGGCTCCGGGAACAAGAGCTGCAACAGCGCTAAGAGCCGCCATAATAGCAGCCAGAAGACCGATTCCGACAATCCCTTGAAGCAGGGTTGCGGTATCAATCCCCTTCAAAGCATCAACAATACCGGCAAAGAACGCCATAAGCACGTCGATGGCCGCCTGAATAAGACCGGGCAGATTACGGGCAATTCCTTCAAGCACTCCGATGAGGAATTGGAACAGGGAGTCTACAATCTGCGGAGTATATTGGACCAACGCCTCAAGAACACCTGCAATAAGCTTTAACGCCCCATCTGCAATAGCAGGAACACACTCGATAAGCACGTCCACAAGGGTTAGAACGACTTCTTTCACTGCGTTCCCGATTTCACCTGCGCTGTTGGCAATCACTTTGCAGAACTCAACAATGGCTTCGCCGATTTTTGCAACGATAGCCGGAATAAGATCCGCAATGCCTGTGATGATAACGGTTAGAGACGCCACTACAGCGGTCGCTCCGGCTGTTCCTGCCGCTGCCAGTGCAGTAAAGCCTACAGCGATTGCGGACAAGCCGGTTCCGGCAGCTAAAAGTCCTGCGCCAAGCCCCAAAACGGCAACACCAATCAGGGCCATAGCGCCGCTCAAACCAAGAATAGTGGGAACCAACGGCGTGAGAACTGCTCCCGCAACACCAATAACGGTGAAAGCACCGGCCAGAGATACCAAGCCCTTAACAATAGCAGTCCAGCTCATAGCGCCGAGAATGCTGAGAACAGGGGTGAGAATGGCCAACGCGGATGCGGCCACCAACATAGCGGCAGATCCGGACAAGGTTCCGGTCATAGCTCTCAAACCAACGGCCATAATCCCGAGAGAACCACCAAGAGCGACAAGCCCTTTTGCAATTTCGTTCCATTCCATACCACCCATATTCTCAAGAGCCGAAGCCATAATAAGAAGAGCAGTAGAAACAGCAATAAGACCGGTTCCAATCGCAATCATATTCTTAGGCATGAAATTGACGGCAATCGTAACGGTTGCCAAAGCTCCCGCCATTCCAACAAGACCAACGGCGAGTTCGCTCCAGTTCATAGCGGAAAAGTCTTTTACCGCTGCCGCGAGGATTTTCATAGCGGCTCCAATGCCGATCAAAGCCGCACTGGTTGCTATAACATGCTGCGCATTCCCTGTAAGACGGGTAAACGCCACAATTTCCGCCAGGACAATACCAATTGAAGTGAGCCCTCGCCCGATTTCGCCCCAGTTCATTTGTGCAAAGTCTTCGCAGGCGGACGCGAGAATTTTAATTGCTCCGGACAATATCACAATTCCGGTGGCAGTTGTAACGGATTGGCCACTAAATTTCGCTGTGTTCATAAACAACGATACTTCCGCAAGCAGCACGCCGACGCCGACAAGTCCTTTGGCAAGTCCTTCCCAGTCAAGTGCGGATAAGTCTTCGCACGAAGAAGCCAGAACCTTAATTGCTGCGGCAAATATAACCATCTGGGACGCACCCTTTATAATAGTGGGGCCGCCTTTGCCAAGCGATTTTGCGGCAACAATCATCGTGGCGGTTAAACCGGCAACACCGGTAAGTCCCGTCGCGAGTTGTTTAGCGTCCAAATCTCCAAGTTTCTTCAAAGCGCTCGCCAAAATCAACACAGAAGTGGAAATCGCCAGCATCGCGGTCGTGCTTCTTATAACGCCGCTTGCCATGCCGCTGATTTTATTGAAAATCGCCATGGAAGCCATCAAATCAGCAAACAGAACAGTAATGGCGCCGAGAGCAGCGCTTAATTTTGCGCTGTCGATAAGAGAAAGTGCCACCAACGACGCTACCAGAATCGCAATGGCAGACGCAATTTTCAGCAAGGTACCAGCCTGTAACTGAGACTGGTATGCCTCGAAACATCCTCTTACGCTGTCCAGAATACCGATGAAAGATTCCTTGATGCTTCCGATGGAATCGAGCTGTTCTTTGATAGCGCCTACAAATTTGGTAATACCGACCGCAATCGCGCCGAAAGAGATTCCGTTGAGAAGGTCGATAACGCCGCTGAAGTCAGCGTTTCCGATGCTGTCAATCAGCGAAGAACCGACTTTCCCCATCGCATCAGCGATGCCCCCGGCAATTGTTTTGACCGCGTCCCATATCGCCTGAAGTAGCTGCATAAACTGGCAGTTAGCGAGGGCGTTCCCCATTGCCTCAAACGCTGAGGAAACGCTGCTCTTCATACCGCCGGCTGCGTCGCCAATCTGGGACATCCTTGCGTGCAGTCTCTCAAGAAGGGAATGTAACAATTCAAATCCCGGGAAAGCGATTTTTTCAGCTACAACCTTTACGAAATCACGAATCGCGGTGGCAACCGTTTTGATGACGCTCACGATTGTTCCGAGAACTTTGTTGAACACGTCGCCCTGCTTGATGAATTCGTCCAGCTTAACGAGCCAGTCACCAAAAGTACCGGTCACGCCGAGTATTCCGGCGCCAAGATCGCCAACACCGCCAAGAAGCGAACCAACAGCGTTAAACACGGCTGTCACAGCCTGTTTGATAATATCAAGAACAGCAAATAAGCCTTTAAAAGTACGCTTTAAATTCTCAGAAGTCGTTTCACTGAGTTTCATTCTTTCCGTGAGATTTCTCAACGCTTCTGTAAAAGCGTATAGCTGTTCGGAAGTCATAGGCGGGAAGATGTCTCGGAATGCCTCCTTAATAGGGGCAATAACGCTCATCAACCCTTTAGCGGCATTCCAAATCGACTGAATCAGGTTCTCTCGGCCGGACGGTTTAAGAATCTTTTCCGTAAACTCATCCATGGAAACGGAGCCGTTTTTGAGCCCCTCGTCCAGTTTTTCGATTTGCTCCACCATCTCCGAGGTATAACCGGCGGCTTTACGCTCTTCCTGAGACATGCCGGTCATTTTATCTCTAAGGTTATGGACGGCATCCGAAAGGGTATCGGAAGATATAACTCCTTCCTGCAACCCTTTTTTAAGAGCGTCGCTGAAATTATCCGAATCTGCGACCATCTTGTCGAAGGCGTCACCGCTTTTTCTGGCAACCTCTTGAATAGATTCGATATAGCCGGCTTCATCGGCAATGCCCTGGTTCAGCAACTGTTTCCATCCGGAACTGAGACCGCCGCTGAGCAGATCGTTTCTCGCTTGGGCAGCCTCGCCAATCACGTTGCCGATGGTTTCGGATACTTCGCTGAGCAGGTCTTTTGCTTCCTCAAAGTCGCCAATCAAAATTTCCCAAGTTGCCGTCCATCCGGATTGAGCGCTTTCCTTTAAAGTATCCCACAACTGAGTGAAGGTCTTGACCTTAGTTGCGGCTTCCTCTGCGGTTTTCGCCATCTGAGCAATTTCTTTGGCCTGAGACTCCGAGAAACCCTGTTGAATCAGATCCGCTTCGCTGTAAGCGCCGGCAAACTGTTTCAAGGTTTCAGTGAGAACCTCGGTGGTCAGCCACTCGCCTTTGGTAAGGGACTCTCTAAACGAGCCGTACATGTTGATGGCGTTTTTCGCTCCGGTACCGAGCAGTTCAGAAGTCCTTACAAGCGCGTCCTGGAACACCTTACCGCCCATACCGGCATTAACAACAGAGTTCCAGTCCATAAGCGAAACCTTACCGGCTGCCAATGCCTGGGAAAGCTGATACATTGCCGTAGAAGCTTGCTGAGAGGTTGAACCTGAAACTGCGGCCAGGTTAGCGATACCCTTGATAGAATCAACGGAAGTTTGAAGATTTACACCGGCTGCGGTAAACGTACCGATATTTCTGGTCATTTCGGTAAAGTTATAAATCGTCTTGTCCGCATAGGTGTTCAGTTCATCCAGCGCCCTGTTTACTTGCTGAAGGTTTGTTCCTTCATGCTGAGTGTTGGCAAGGATAGTTTGCACCGCGCCGATTTGCGTTTCGTATTCCTGAAAACCGGTTTTAATTGGGTCTATCGTAAGCGCCGAAACAATCCTTTTTCCCGCGTTCAAAGCGGAATTGGTGATATTGGCAAGGGCTGTTACCGCCATGACTTCTAAAGCTGAAAACTTCAGACGCACAGACTCCACAGCATTCGCAAGGCCGTTCATATTTACCTTTTTGGAAGCGCTGTCTATTTCGTCGAAACCCTTTGCAGCGCCGGATAAATTCAAGCTCTTCTTCAATCTATCCAAAGTGGAAAGGCTGGTCTGAACATTACTTTCGAATTGCTTGTTGTCAAATCGCATTTCTACGACTCTTTCGTCAATCGTAGTGCTCATAGCTTAGTAACCCCCTTCCATGCTTGTTCTGCAATTTTGTCAAAAATAGGCTGGATAGCAGGATTGATGTAATCTCGACCCTGCACCCAGCCACCGTTGCGGGTCCCGTGACCATACTGAAGAATAATGGCTATCGGAACCCCATTTTGAACATTTGAGTTGTAAAACGTAATCTTTGCCGTTCCGTTTCGGTTTTCAATCTTGTAATACCAAGAATTGGCCGTTTGCCCGCTATCGATAGGCGTTGCAGAAGCAAGGGCGGCGACCCCTTCTCGACCATACTTGTCAAGATCCCCGATTCGGACGGCCTCTTTCGCTCTCTCCAAAAACCGAGTTGTTCTGGAGAAGTCGCCCTTGTGTCTGAACCTTATCATTGAATCATCCTTTTACAGAAGTTCGTTTACTCTTTTCTGGACAGCGTTGTAATCGTAGCCGGCTGCCTGCAAACGGTTCTTACGATCCTGCCCGTTTCCCCACAAACCCTGAATCACTTCTCTGGCAAGCTCATCAACGCTCTTTTTAGCAGTGGAAGAAACAGCCGTTCCGCTCTTAGTAGTGATATAAGTATCGAAGCCCGCAGCTTTCAGCTTGGCGGCCATAGCGTCCGCGTTTGCCTTGTTGCTGTAGGCTCCTACCTGAATCTTATAAAGATTGTCGACTTTGACCATGTAAGTATCGAAGCCAGCCGCCTTCACTTTGGACAACATAGCGTCCGCGTTTGCCTTGTTACTGAATGCTCCTGTCTGGACGCGGTATAAAACATTACCGCCGGCAGTTCCAGGATTGCTGGCCGAACTTCCTCCCAATTTTGCAGTAACCTTGGAAGCCAAATCGCCCATGCGGGAATACATCCAATCGCCAGGACAGCTCTTGTTTGCGAACCAACGATGGACAGTTAGAACCATTTCGTCAGCGGCAGGGTTGTAATTAAGCGTCTTTGTCTTATCACCAAGCCACAGGAGCTTCTTTTTACCGTTGCGTTTGCAAATATCCACGCAAAGCTCAATGAGCTTGTTATAGACAACATCCTTAAATGCATAAGGATGGGTGGTATCGCTCGCGCATTCGATTGTTACGGCACGCTGGTCGTTTTCGTTTGAAGAAGAACACCAGGAACGGTTTTTCTCTTCCACATACATACCGACTCTTCCGTCTACGCCAATACCGTACTGGCAGGATGCCTGCCGGGAGGTCGGAGCAAAAATATTGCCCAGTGTTTCGACTGAGCACTGCCCGACAACACAGTGGGGCGTAATACGGTCAATTGCATGGGTTCTCTGCCCAGAATGATTGGGACTTAATTTGGTATAGGACACCAATGGACTGTTACTCATGAGTTGTATCCTCCTTTGTGTCTCGGATTTGCTGAATCATCTGAATAACCTTGTCATACCCTACGGTAGAGGTAAGGAAGCTCAGATACATAAGAATACAAACTTCGACACCGACTTTTAGCGTAAAAGCAACATCATTCATGATGAGATAAATAACGCATACAGCGCACGACATCAGAACGGCCACCACAGCAGCAAGAACGTTAGACGAATACTTAATGGTAGTCTCGTTCAAAAGCTTCTTGATTCCCTCAACGGTAAGGTTTGTTACCAGGGACACAATCAAAAGAGCCGTTGTCATAAAATAAATAGGCATTTTCAAACCTCCTCGATATCCACACTGTCTTCGTGAATACCTTCCTTACTTCTTAAACGCTCTTCTCTTTTTTCAAAGAACGTTTCAAATAACGCTTTTAAGAAATAGCCGAGCATAACTCCTACAATGGTGCTCGCTATCGTGCTGGAAAGCGATTCTGCAATCTGTACTTGTCCCATAAAAGCCAGTACATACGACAACTGCAAATCGATCAGCGAAACAGCAAGAATAACGGCAACCGCCCTCTTGGTGTAGGTTTCGAGCCACTTCTTATAACCTCGTTTTTTCCGTTTCGTAATCTCACCCCCTCGTATTGAGACGGCTCCTACGAGCAGCATTCAAAGCCGCATTCCGTTTCATGATTTCGCGCTTACTTCTTCGCTTAGGCGGGTTGCTCTTCACATTGCATACCCTGATAAGTGTGAGAAGTTTATTGAGGTGCCATTTTTGAAACTCCACTGGTATGTTGAAAGCGATCATCCAGTAATAAATGAGCTCAGCCGTAACAATTTCCCGGCTGTTTTTTGGCAGCGAATCTTCTGAGAAGAAAGTCGCTGTCATCGGCGCTTCGATATAAGCGTTAATCGCGTCGTAATTTGCGGCAGTGAGCCTTTTGTATACCTCGGGATTCACATTCTGGGTAAGCGTCATGCATTTGACATAGTCCAGAATTTCTTCTTCTGTTTTGTCTTGTTTACCAAGAAACGCTTTACACCATTTGGATTCCCATTTTGAAAGAGAGACCAGAGAATGCTCCAACTGCAAGGTCTGCTCTTTCGTGTAGATGAACTCTTCGTTGACTTCATCCCAGAATTCCTCAGCAGGTATTGTAATTCGAAGCATTCTTCAGTCCTCCATAACTGTCGAATCAATTGTTGACAGGAGCGATTGCCGGATGCTGGCTTGCTGCGGGTTTCTTATTCGGGATCACGCCGTTTATAAACTCGGCGGCCTTGTCCGCATCGGTGGCAAGTTCCATATACAACTGAGAGTATGCCTCGGTCTGGGAGAATGCGGTGGAAAGCTCCTCAGACTTGACGAACCGTTTACCATCAGGACTCTTCTCGCCATATGCCTTAAAGATAAAGTCTTTGAACACCTTGATGATGGTCGGCATGTCCTGAGCCGCGACAACTCGGCGAATCATATCGCCGTAACCGCCGGTTGTGCTCATCTCCATTTCGAGAGCCTCGGCTTCCGTGATGTTGAACCAGAAATCCTCAGTGCGCTCAAGACCGTTATAGTCGGTATAAGTGATTGTCTTTTTAATCATGCGAAATTTCTCCTTTCAAATAAATAAATACAAAGCCGCCAGCTTACCTGAATACGGCCTTGTACCTATTCTTAAATCTTTTGTTTCTTATGCTTAACCGGCGGGGGTCATCAGAGTGATGATCTCATCCGGCAGAGGCAGACGGGGATCTACGCCGTCTTCTGTTTCGGGGCCTGTAGGATCTTTGCCATACAGAATCTCTTCCAGCGCTTTCAGCTTACCAGCATCCACCTTGGTAGAGTCGATAATCACGCAAGCGGTAGGCTTAAAGCCGGTTACGTTGACAGGAGTCGTGCTGACTTCCCAAGAGAAGGTGATGGCTTCGGGGCTGTCGTTGATAGTCGTATATCCCTTTTCGGAAGGTGCAGCCAGAGCGCCGTAAATCAGATGCAGCTTATAGCCGTGGTCGTTGCTGTCAACATCGTTACCGATGACAGTACGATAGCTGAGGCCGAACACCTTTCTGGCCTGCTGGCCGATTGTCACGCCGGTTGCAATTTCAGCAGAGCCGTCGCACTCAGCGAATTCATCCGGATAAGTATAAGCCTCAATAGTCGCGCCGAACTCCTCAGCAGACATCAGGTTCAGATACTTGATGTTATCCGCGTAAATAGGAGACGCCTCCGCACCGGAGGGGCTTTCGGTAACAGCGGTAAGACCATTCCAGGCAACGCCCTTATTATAAAGACCGCCGGCCTGAATAGGGTAGAGAACGCCATGGTCTACGCCGGTTTCGTACAAACGTTCACCGGTTTTATCCCAAACAAGTTTACTCATAGGTTCGTTCCTCCTTGTTAAAAGTAAAGTGTAAAAACGTAATGGTTCAGGTTATCGCTTTTGTAATGCCGCACAAACCGGCAAGTAGGCAATTTTGCCACTATGTCGATAAAAGAACTGTCCGGATTCTTATCGATAACCGTCACCAGATATTTGCGGTTAGACAAATATACCCCGTCATCAGCAAACGTGTTCTCGATATCTTCGAGAGCGTAAACGATGGCGGGGTAATTCATCTTAACTGACTCGGGAGGTTGGTAATACACATTTCGGCTTCCCAGAAGATCTTCCAGCAAAGCCTGTAGATCTAGTCTATTCGCCATTATATACCCCTCCTATAGTCAGTATTAGTCTAGGGTACTGAACTTCGACACTTTCTATCTTCCATTTAGCACCCATAAACCCAACGTACTTCATCAAGTGAAAATTCTCGCGAGCAAATGGATCGGCCAAAATACTAATCTCATTCGAAACGTTGATGTTGTCGTTGAGTTTGTCGGCTGTCTGAAGTCTGCGGGTATTTCTGACAAGTTCGCCGAAATACATGCGCTCGGAGATATGGTCCTCCCATACGCCTGGGGTCGTTTCTTCAGTAACAGCATAGCCGATTGGTCCATAAAACTTCGCCATTTTGAATTTTCACCCCTTTAGTCAGCGGAATACTCCTTGGAATACAGAGTAGTCGCCGCAGAAGCAGACGCGGAAACAGCAGTCGCAAAGGTTACGGATACGCTGCCGCCAGACTCTTCCTTGAAGAACAGCGGCATGTAATACGTGCTGTTATAATTGATAATTACGCCCTTCTTGCACAGATTGAGAAGGGTATCTTTATCAACTTTATTCACTTCCGAACACTTGCTGTCCGTGTACAGGTAATTATCAGCCGTCTTACCATAGAGAATAACGTTTTTCACATACTTCTCTTCAGCGTCAGCGTAAACAACAGTCATGTTATTCATTGATTAGTCCTCCTTGCTATTTTTATGTTGTTGATTTTAACCGGCAGTGCTCAGCTCAAGAGCGATAGCGGAATAAGGCTTGATAAGGGCGCCGGAGCAGCGGGTCTCAATCAGATACTTCTGCTGGTTGTAGTCGATATCGAAATCGTCGAACATGTTCACAGCGCCGCCGCGATCCGCGCCGACATTGTAATCCGCCAGATTAACGATAATGCCCATCAGAGCGCCGCCGTTCTTGCCGTTTACACCCTCCATAACCGGAACGGTCACAATCTCCTTAACGCGGAGCTTCTTTGCAAGCTGAGCGACATCAGTGTAGAGATCGCGGCCGGTGGTATCGGTCAGAAGCAGGCAGTCGGTAAGAATGTCTTCAGTGGTGTACAGAGTAGGCTGACCAGAACCCTTATAGTTCTTGCGGGCTTTGATAGCGGTGCGAATAAACTCGCGGGCCTTGTCGTCCTCGGTAGCGGAAGACTGGACGCTGACAGTGGCCTGAATGGTATACAGCTCCTCATCCTTGAGAATGGGACGGATGTTCTGCTCATTGATCTTATCATCGCTGGAAGCAAGACGGCCGTCGCCAATCAGATAAGCGCGGGCCAGCTCCTCGTCCAGCATCATGCGCATTTCAGACTTCAGCCACGCCACAACGTCGAAATCGGTGATATCGACAACATCGTCACGATCCATCTTCTGCTTCTTGTAAACGGTAGTCGGGGTAGTGGTGCGCTTCAGAAGACCAAAGACCTCTTCCTTCTTCAGCTTGCCCTTGAAATACCCCTTTGCGCGGGCGTCGTCCTCGGTGATATCGGCAAAGATGGACTTAATGCGGGAAAACGGGGTGTGGTGCACACCGCTCATAACCTTCTTTACCCATCCGGTATCGCGCTGAATAAATTCGGGGGTGTTGGCCAAAGTCTGGGCGTCAGGGAACAGATAGTCCACATTGTCAATGCCGTGAGCAAGCACACTATCCTTCAGGCTGCCGTAGCGCTTAATATCGCCAAAGATCGTGGAAATCTCTTCGCTGGATACCTCAGACCCATCGGAATGAACGAGAACATTCTCCTTCTGACGGTCATCCTTATCAAACACGTTATGTTTCATAGTATTAGTTCCTCCTTTAGAATCGTCATCGTTATTGTCTTCAGACTCGGGGTCAGATTCCCCCTGGTCGTCCATAGCCCGACCGATCATAGCGTACATAACGTTTTTCTGCTCTTCGGTCATGCTGTTGATTACATCGGCGACAGTTTTCTCCTCATCGGAATCGGTCTTCTTCTCAGGATCATCCTTCTTTTCGGAAGTTTCTTTCTTTTCACCGTCGTCCGCCTTGTCTTCCTGCTTATCAGCATCGGAATGCGACAGATAGAGCGGCATACCCGTATAGATGATCGCTTCGTCATCCGAGTTTTCGCCGTGCTTGAGCATAGAATCAATAAAAGCGCCAGGATTTGCGCCGGCATGGACCAGGCTTACTTCACGAATCTCTCCATGAAGAACGTCGCACCCTCTCTGCTGAAGCTGATTGGCGTAGATAGACAACGCACAAATGTCCCCATGCTTTACAAGAATCTTTCCAATCTCGCCGGATTCGGAATCGTTGAAAAAGCCGTAGGTATAAACACCTTCCGGACGATTTTCCAGCCATGCATGACCAAGCACATTGCGTGGGTCATTGTGCTGATGATTCCATACGAGAGGGACTTTGATTCCATCGTCATGTTTGAACGCGTCTCTACGAATCACTCTTCCGTCAGAGCATTTAAGGTCGTTTCTGGTTGCCCATCCACTGAAATCGCAGGCTTCAGGCTGAAATGCTCTTTCCATTTTGAATTTCCTCCTTATTTCGTTTTTGTTTTAGAGACCCTACTCTCGAAACTACTCTGTTTCAACATTTTCGTCTTCGACAGGCGGATTGATTTCCGGCTCTGACTCGCTCGGGGCGCTGAGGTTTTTGTTCCTAAGCTCGTCCGCTCTCGGGTCATCCGAAGGCTTCATGCCGATAACCTGCCGAATTTCATTCGATGTCATAATCTCATTTCGAGTGAACTTATCAGCAATTTCAGCGATATCGTTGACAGGAACGAGTTTAAACGGGTCTCTAAAGAACGAAATCGACTGGGATTGTGATCGGGCGGTTTTTGTTAGAAACTTTCGTTTCATTTCGTCAACAATGGCTGAAATAATAGGCTCAATCGTTCGATTATTGTAGTTCAGCATCGTTTTCTCGTCCGCCGTACCGTCCAATATGCTTTGAGTGATACCTAACTGGCTGTATAGCATACTCGTTAAATATTCAATCTGCGACATAAGGTTGTTGTTGACGGAACGATTCAACTGTGTAATACGCTCGGTACCGTCGGCATAAGCAATACCGTATTTAGTACCGGACAACTGAGCTTCAATATCTTTTCGCCTGTTTTCAGCCTGTTGGCGCCTTGCTTCCGTCTTGATGACATAGGGCAACTGGATAATTAAATCTAATTTTCCAGAACCACTCTGTTCATCGATGACGTCAAGTAGGTTAAGTTTTCGAATAAGCCGCTGCATAGTAGAGTTAGGCTCATTCACAACTGCGTACAGAGGATTTTCAACAATCGCTACTGTACTCTTTGGTACCAGTATGTTTTCTTTTGTCCCGGTCCGCTCGTTATAGAGGCGGACCCTAACATGCTGTGGATACCAATCTAAAATTTTACCGACTCGCATGGTTTGAATGTCATACGAACCGGTAACGGAAGGATCATAAGTTGTATCAACGGGCACAATCGCCACGCAACCTTCATCAAGCATGGACACGACAATGTCCTGAATAAAGGCTCTGGCAGTTTGGTCGATATTTGCTTCTACGGTAAGGCAGGTGTTCAAACCATCCTGAATAACGGATAAGAAGCGTCCATTTTCGTCCAGACGAATATGCTGCACATTTAACGCCGCAACATCCAAAGCAATCCGGTTATACACAGAAGTGATAATGGATCGCTCGTTGCCTCTGGTAAGACGTATACGGTCGGGTCTGGACGAATAGCCAGGTCCAACATCCTGATAGGTTGTATAATCAGTTCCCGTAAATGCGTTCCAAGCATGTTTCAGTCTGGAACCAAAAGACATTCCCATTTGAATCATCACCTCCTTTTTAGTCGAACGCATCACGATTGAGCTTGTATGCGATATACGCATCCATCATCGCGGCAACAGCGTCAATCTTTTGCTCGTATCGTTTCTTGAGCAATTTTCGATTTCCGTTGGTATCTTCAAGGGTAATGCAGTTACCCATAGCAAAAGTCATGAGTTCCTCGTCGAAGAGAAGCATCCTTTCTTCGGAAAGCTTCTTTAGTTCCCCAAGAGGAACCGATTCCGTTTTGGCGCCCTGAATAACTTTTTCAATGCCAAACGGACCATTTTCCTGTTCCCATCTGGCAACAAATTCTTTGGCGTTATACGGGTCAAAGCCAAGACAGCGAACGTCATAGCCGCACTCTGAAATATGATTGTCGAGATCTTCGTAAACGTCCATCATATCGAGCACAGCGCCCTCTAAAACAATTAAACTGCCTTCGGCCATGAACTGATCGTATTTGATCCTCATAGCTGCGGGCAGTTTCATCAATGTCATAGAAGTTATGTAATTTCGTGTCTTGATGCCAAAAGAACCGTTTGACAACGGGAACAAAAACGTAAAAGCGCAGAAGTCATCACCCTGCGATAAATCTGCACCGAGAGAACATGGCATCTGCCAATAGTCTCTCTTTCGGTGAGGAAGCGTTTCTTCATAAGTAAAGTAATAGGTATATCCCTCCATGGGCAACCCAAAACGCTTTGCGAGAATATCGTTTCGTGCGGCGGGGGCTTTCTCAGCTCTTTCCACGTCCAATTGGTAAGTTTCGTAACTCACGGTTTTACCAAGATTCGGATTGGCCTTAAGCCACATTTCCGGATCTCCAACTTCGTCAATCGAATCGAGTTTGTACCACCATATGGATACGTGCGGATTGATGTAATCTCCTTTAAGAATGTCCATCAACTCCATTTTGATTGTATCGCCGCTTCCGTTACGGACTGTACCTTCGGAACTGATTGCTACAATAATGTAGTCGTTTACTTTTGAAGCACCCTGTTCAATCGCACCGATAACATCCTCTCGAATGTCGCCGGAAAGCCATTCATCAACCGTTGCCACCTTGATCTGCAAGCCCTGAAGCTTGGCAATGCTCATTGGCCGAACTTCAAGAAGAGAACCGGTAAGAAAATTCTCCACGCCTTTTTTGGTTGACGCCAATTTGGTGCGATTTGCTTTTGAACCGGTGGTGTTCTGTAAAGAACCTTCCGTCAGGAACTGGAACAACGGTCCGCGAGAACGCGTTATCGCAGTACGCAAAGGAGACATAACTTCTTCCGCCTGCTTCATGGTCGGCGCCGTGGTGATTTGGTGTGTGGTGGAAGTGTCAACGTTGAGAAAGTATCCCTGTAGCGTGGAAGCGTACATTGATTTTGCGGCACCTCTGGCTACAATAAGATACTGTTTATTGATAAGACGCTTCTTAACGTTCTTCCGAACGTAATGTCCGCCGTGGCCGTCTGGATTTGGCTGGTATACGCTTCGTTCGACAAAGTAATACCATCCAAAAATCTGTTCGCCCCATAGCTTGAATGTGTCCAGCAAAGAAAGATCGGAACCATCAGTAAGAGTCAGCTCCGCTTCGCAATAGGCGATCCATCCTTCAACCGCCTGGTCGTCATAGTAAACGCCGGGGTTGGCAATAAGGTCGTCAATGCGATTCATCTCCATGGAGATTTCTTTATTTACCGGGATTTCCCCTCGAAGAACGGCATCACGAAACATGCCGTAATATTTGGGGACGGCAGTGTTTGATAATGCCATAAGCAATCGATCTCCTTTTTACTTCTTGCTAAGGCCACTGACGATTTTCTTAATCTTGTCATAGTTGTTGTAAAGCGTAATCGCTGTGGTGGTAGCAGTTGCTATTCCAGTAGCGGCTTTCATTGTCTTAGAAACAAATTCTTTACCGCGATTAACATCACTGCCGGACAACTGCTTATACTGCCGCTCCATTTGCAGACGATTAAGACGGCTGCGAAGCTCAGCATCACTCATGGTTTTTACGCTTTTGCCGCTATGAGCCTTTTTATAATCATCATGGCTTGGTTCTTCGGAAGCGTTTTCCCTCGCTCTTCTTTTTCCAGCGGCTGTTCGAGATCCGTCTTTATTCTGGAATCTCCTAACGCCCCATTTCATTCCTTTGATACCATGATGAGAAAGCGAAGTATTATCCATTTTGAATTTCTCCTTTCTCTGCTGGTTTCGGGTCGACAGAAACATTGATCCTCCACTCAAGCTCGCTTATCTGTCTGTTGATAGACTCGATAACTGCTGAACTAAGCGGAGGATCAAAAGCCAATCGAACCTTTAGATAAATGTAAGTTTTAACAAACTCAAGACGGAAATCATCTTGCAGAAATTCAGACCATTCGGCGCTGTCATCTTCGATACGGAATCCCTCAGCAGGACCGACACCAAGTTGAGTAAGAACAGAAAATACCGAATTGATATGCATGATGATATCTGGGTCAAAGTGCTCGTATTCTTCTGTAATTCCGAGCAGTTTTTTAATCGATGTCAGTATGCTGTCCATATCGAATTACCTCACTCTCTAACGGCGATGAATTTCTTCATGCAAAAGCCTTCGATACCGGCAACTGTACAAACCGCATACCAATCATCATTGGAATTTGCCATGTCGATTTTCAGCTCATCGAGAGCCTTTGCTTCCGCGATTACATCTGAATCGGCAGAAGCTTTTTCTCGGATATTCAGCGACAGACAATTAACCACTACACCAATAAGACCGTCGCAGACATCGCTGCCATCTCCGGAAACTCCGTCGGGGTTTTCCATATCGACATCTTCATACATCGTGCTCATAAAAATGTACTCCTTTCAATTTTTTCGCCAAGGACAAGTATCATTGCGGCTCCTTTGAACCGGTTTTAAGATAAGGATACTTTCGTCTCCGTAGTGAATAGCGTTATGTGTTTTTAGCTGCGTGCATATCACATTTTCCAAATCAAAGACGCAAGGATTTCGATTTATGATATCCTCATAAGTAATCGGATTGATATGGTGTATCAGTACCGGTCCAAATATTTCGTGGCCGGCAATTCCCAAATCGCACCCATTATCTCGAATGATAACGTCGTCTCTAAAACTCAGCCATTCGCTGGAATGATAAAATTCTTGATTAACCCACCTTTGAAAACCGAAAGTAGCTTCGCCGATTTTTCCATCCAACTTCAGATAACGGAATCGTTCCTCAAAAGTCAGAAGAGATATCAGTTCCGTATAAGTTCTAACACTCATCTTCATCGCCCCCGGCACCAGAATAATGACGCATAGCGTTAAGAGCATTGGTGTAGAGTTCTTCGACACGTTTTGCAGATTGAAGGTTTTGTGTTTTAGCCTCGATAAGCTCTTTCTGCTTCTCAAGAATTTCTTTTTCTATCTTTTCCTTAGTCGAACCAAGTTTCAGATAATGAGTAATAACCTGAGAAGAAGCAGTTCCCTCTCTTAACTGCTTTTCAGCAAGATCAACAGCCAAAGAAACCAATTGGTTTTCTCTAGCCTCCGGAGATAAAGCCGGTCTCATCTTTCTTGACGACTCAGAAGAGCTTGCAGCTTTACCTTTTGGCATCCTTACTGCCTCCTCTCTGTTTGTTGCCATATACTATTTGCTTTGCAAGTACCTGTTTTGCATAGGTTTTGATACAGTATTTGAGAGAACTTACAGAGCTGGCTTCCATCAATCACCGAAAGGAGAAAAACATGAAAGGAAGAAGGAGGAGCACATGAAGAAAAGCTACCACCAACCCTGTAAGCTCGCTCAAATACTGCATCATTTCCTAAAAGCGAACCCCAAAAATAACCCCCGGGGATTTTTTTAAGACCGCCGCGATGTGGGAGGGGGTGAAGTTTTTTCGACTCCCCCCTATACCCACGAAGCAGCAGTACAGTCGTATCGCATGGCGAAGAAATCGCCGAAAACTTATTTCACAAAAAAGTAAGAATCAACAGCAAAATAAAAACGACAAGACGAGCGATGGTATCTATCCATACACTAGTCAAGTCGTTGCTGAATTCCTTTTTACTTTCTTGTAAATGTTCATGAAATCATGTTTAATGA